>Ga0187847_10000008_pt1 | contig 247819 bp, 181 predicted proteins | sample June2016WEW_4_10_FD_132458 | JGI IMG/M metagenome (GOLD analysis project Ga0187847, IMG submission 132458) | Peatland microbial communities from SPRUCE experiment site at the Marcell Experimental Forest, Minnesota, USA - June2016WEW_4_10 | ecosystem: Environmental > Terrestrial > Soil >...
CGTGGGACTGACGCAGGCGGCGCTGGAAGGCAAACTGGCCACACGCGCCGACGCGGCCAAGCACCAGGGCGACTTCAAGAAGGTCATCGAAGGCTTCAACCTCACGCTGGACAACGTCATCAAACCGTTGAACGTATCCGCCGAGTATGTGGACCGCATCTCGAAGGGCGACATACCACCCAAAATCACCGATACGTACCACGGCGATTTCAACGAAATCAAGAACAACCTGAACACCTGTATCGACGCCGTCAGCGCGCTGGTCAACGACACCGACCTGTTGGTGAAGGCGGCGGTGGAAGGCAAACTGGCTACCCGCGCCGACGCGGCCAAGCATCAGGGCGACTTCCGCAAGATCGTCGAGGGAGTCAACAGCACGCTGGACGCAGTGGTAAAACCGATTCGGGCTGCTTCATTGGTCCTCGGTAAGATCGCCGCCAAAGACCTCAAGGCCCGAGTGGAGGGCGAGCACCAGGGCGACTTCGCACAACTCAAGGAGGACATCAATCGGATGGCGGCTGACCTTCAGGACAACATGCGACACTTCAGCCAGAATGCGCAGGCCCTGGCCTCCTCTTCCGAGGAGATGTCCGCGGTGAGCCAACAGATGTCGGGCAACGCGGAGGAGACCGCAACCCAGGCCAATGTCGTCTCCGCGGCCAGCGAGCAGGTGTCGAAGAACGTCTCTTCGGTGGCTTCATCCTCCGAAGAGATGCAAGCTTCAATCCGCGAGATCGCCAAGAACGCCAACGAGTCAGCTCGGGTGGCTAAGAACGCCGTCAGCGTGGCGCATTCCACTAACGAAACCGTGAGGAAGCTGGGAGAATCCAGCCAGGAGATCGGCAATGTGATCAAGGTGATTACCTCGATCGCGCAGCAAACCAACCTGCTGGCGCTCAATGCGACCATAGAAGCGGCGCGCGCCGGGGAAGCGGGTAAAGGCTTCGCGGTGGTGGCCAACGAAGTCAAGGAGCTCGCCAAACAAACCGCCAAAGCCACCGAGGATATCGGCCAGAAGATCGATGCAATCCAGGGCGATACCAAGGGCGCCGTCAAAGCGATCGAGGAAATCGGTACTATTATCAACCAGATCAATGACATCTCCAACAGCATCGCATCGGCGGTGGAAGAACAGACGGTGACCACCAAAGAGATCGGCCGCAGCGTGACTGAAGCAGCCAAGGGGGTCAGTGACATCGCCAAGAACATCGGCGGCGTGGCCGTGGCCGCGAAGAATACCACGCAGGGCGCCAACGACACCCAGAAAGCCTCGCAGGAGTTGAGTCGGATGGCGGCCGGGCTACAGAAGGTCGTTTCGCAATTCAGTGTCTGAGAACCAGACTGGGGTGCAGCCCGGCGGTCGTCATCCGCCGGGCTGCCTAAACAGTCAGCGAACACGGTGAAATGATGGCCAAAGCTTTGGTTGTGGACGATTCGCGCGCCGTTCGGATGATCCTCTCCCGGACCTTGAAGGAGCTCGGCTTCGAGGTTCGTGAGGCGGCCAACGGACGAGAAGCTCTGGAGGTGATCGAAATCGAGAAAACTGCGGTGTCGCTGGTGCTGGCGGATTGGAATATGCCCGAGATCAATGGGCTGGAACTACTCAAGCAGTTGCGGCAGAAACCGGAACTGTCTTCGCTGGTAGTGGTCATGGTCACCACCGAAACCGAGCTAGATCAAATGGCGGCGGCACTGGAGGCGGGCGCCAACGAGTATGTCATGAAGCCGTTCACCAAAGACATCCTCGTGGAAAAGCTCCAGCTTGTGGGGGTTCGTCCCTAGAGGGTGCAAGACATGCCTGTGCTGAACAAGCGAATGCTCCGGCCCGGAGAGCGGATTCGTGTGCTGGTGGTGGACGACTCTGTGGTCATCCGCCGCCTGGTAACTCATGCTCTGGATCAGGATCCCTCAGTGGATGTCGTGGGGGCGGCTTCGAATGGCGCCGTCGCACTGCAGCGGATACCGCAGTTGAACCCCGATGTCCTGACGTTGGACATCGAGATGCCGGAGATGGACGGACTGGAAACGTTGCGGCACGTCCGGCGCGAGTATCCTCAACTGCGGGTCATCATGTTCAGCACGCTCACCGAGCGCGGCGCGGAGGTGACCCTGGAAGCATTGACCCTGGGCGCAGACGACTACGTGACCAAGGCTTCCAACGAAGGGTCGCTTGATCGCTCGATGGCGCGGCTGCGGGAGGAGCTAGTCCCGAAGATCAGACAGTTCTTCCATGTGCCGGCGCAAACCCGCTTGGTGGCACAACCGCAAACGGGGCATGTCCCAGCCGCGCAGGCAGCCCAGTGGAGTACGCCGGTCCCCTGGAGCGCCAAGGTCCGGCCCAAAGTTCTTGTGATCGGAGTCTCCACAGGAGGGCCAACGGCATTGGGCTCCATCCTGCCCGAGTTGCCGGCCGGGTTCCCATTGCCAGTCCTGGTGGTGCAGCACATGCCGCCTCTTTTTACCCGCTTGCTCGCCGAGCGCCTTCACGTCTCCTGCAAGCTGCCAGTTGAAGAAGCCAGCCAGGGTGCACCCGTGGAAGCCGGCAAAATCCTGATTGCACCCGGAGACTTTCATCTCAAGGTGGCTTCCAACGCCGGAGGAGTGCGCGTGTTTCTGGATCAGGCGCCGCCGCTGAACTCCTGCCGGCCCGCCGTCGATGCGCTATTCACCTCGATCGGCGATGTGTATGGCGGCGCGGTCATCGCCGTAGTTCTGACCGGCATGGGGCAAGATGGGTTGCGCGGTGCGGAGATTCTCAAAGCACAAGGGGCGAGCGTCTTGGCGCAAGACGAGGATTCCAGCGTCGTCTGGGGGATGCCCGGCGCGGTGGTGAATGCGGGACTTGCCGAACGCGTTCTGCCCCTCGATCAAGTTGTGCCGGAGATCCTGCGGATGGCAGACCGAAGTTAAAGGGAACCGGATGCAAAGCCAAACCTCAGCCTCGGAGATCCACTCGGAGAATTACAGGTTCCTCCAGCAGCATGTCTACTCTCAAGCGGGCATCGTGCTCGAGGAAAACAAGCATTACCTGTTCGAAAGCCGCCTCGCGCCGCTCGTGCGGCAACTCGGCCTCGGCTCCATCAACGACTTGTGCGCGCTCCTCCAGGCCACGCAAGAGACAGCGGTCGGCCGCCAGGTCGTCGAGGCCATGACGACCAACGAAACTTACTTTTTTCGCGATCCCGCCCATTATGAGGCCATCCGGACCGTTCTACTGCCCCGGCTGAAAGAAGATCGGCGAGACATAAAGAGGTTGCGATTCTGGTCTGCCGCGGCATCCACCGGGCAGGAAGCCTACAGCCTGGCGATGCTTCTGCTACAGGAGGGATTCAGCGATTGGAACGTTCAGATCCTCGGCACCGACTTTTCCTCGCAAGTTCTGGAACGCGCACGGGCCGCCAGATACCAACAAATTGAAGTGAACCGCGGCCTGCCGGCGGCTCTCCTGGTGAAGCACTTCCACCGTTCCGGCATCGATTGGCAGTTGAGCGAGCCGGTGCGCGGGCTGGCTCGCTTCGAGACGATTGATCTGCGCAAGAACATGGGCCCACTCGGACCTTTCGAGCTGGTGTTCTGCCGCAATGTCATGATCTATTTCGACGCGGAGACCAAGAAGAACGTATTGAAAGAACTTCACGGCACTCTGTTTCGAGGTGGCTGGCTGCTGCTGGGCGGAGCCGAGACGGCGTTCGGTGTCGAGGAGTGGTTCGAACGGCAGACCGTGGGAAGCGCCATCGTCTATGTCGCCCGCTGAGAACACACTATGCCAACCGAGTTGAACGTGAAGATACCGCCGAGCGAAGTGGCGCAGTTCGTCGAGTCCGTATTCGGAGCCATGATGAACCTGGAAGTGGGCGAGCACGGGGAACCGTGGTTCCCTCACGGGGACCGCTTGACTGCGGTGGTCCATATGGCGGGAGATTGGAACGGAGCGATTCTGCTGGAGTGCGACCGGCGGCAGGCGTGTCAATTTGCTGGCCGCTTCCTTTCCATGGACGCGCCCGACAGTGTGGATGACGTGGTGCGCGACGTGCTTGGCGAGCTGGTCAACATGATCGGCGGCAACATGAAGTGCGTGTTGACGCGGGGTATCCGACTTTCCATGCCCTCCGTCGTGGATGGAAGCGACTACTGTCTGCGCATCTGCGGGGCGGAGGCTCGCGAGCGGCTCGCCTTCCGCTGTGCCGAGGGTTCCTTTTGGGTTACTGTCCTGGCCACGCGATCATGAAACGCCAGAGCCGGACCAACCCGATTCGGGGGCGAACTGGGGCCGGCACGGACTAGATCGAGTTCCAGAATGACCCTGGCACCGTGAACTTCTTCATTGCAGACCGCGCCGCGGTGGTGCATCCCGTCGCGGCAGGGTCGATCATCGCTGGTCGCTCCCCGCATAGATCCGTGCGGGCGCTATTAAAGCAAAGGCTCCTGCCTTGGATCGTGGCGTCAAAGCGAACCTGAGGATATGGGTGGAGAACGTGTGGTTGCGGCAGCCGCCGGCGAAATAACCCCGCCAGGCGCTCCCAACTCGGCGGGTGCTTCTGGCTGTGTCGGCAGATTCCCGGCTGCCACAGACGCACCGAGCCGAACCGGAATGGGCTCAGCGTCGGTGTGTTACCCTGCACCGCATGGTACTGAAAGTAGCCTCGAACGACGGGTTGCAGCTATTCGCCCACGCTTCGCAGCGGATCGCGGAGGCGTTCCCTCAGCTTCCCTCTGATGTCGTGAAGCTTGGCGCGCATCTTCATCGCCGCGGTCTTCCGCCGGACGATAAAGCTCGTGCCCTTCCCACCCTCCCCACCCGGCGGGGGCGCGGGCAAGGCAAGCGGAGACTTTCGATTTTCTGAGATTCACGCATACCCCCCCTCCTCCGACACTCCCGCCGTCAGCCCCAATTCAGCGGCTTGCGTGTCAGCCAGACCATCAGCGCATCCAGCGCTTGATGCCGGTTGTCGTCCCGGCCGGAACCCGTACGAGAAGTCCTCTAAGTCATCCTCATCTCATGGATCTGGTTGAGAATCCTGACCACGGCCTGCTGGACGATCTTATCCCCTCCAACGCCACAATTCGAGAGCTTTAGCCGAAGGCTTGACGGGCGTGGGTGCGGGGATAAAAGAGATCGGCACCAATCGGCGTTGTCCGCCGGGAAGGGGGATATCGGCAGAGAGTTGCAAGACGCGTTGAGCCCGCACGAAGTTGGTTTGGAAGTGAGGGCCAAGAGGATCGCGGCGCTAGCCGACGGCAGGGATGCGGATGCCGGTCTTGCGGAGGAGCGTGTCATCGATGGCCACACAGAGGGGAGCCTGCGGCGGGAGTTGCTGCAGCACGGCGCGACGAATGACGGAGAAGATCTCCTCGATGGGAGGCGGGTTTGGGAGAAGAGCCGGTAATCGGCAGACCAATCGAGGAACTCCTGTCCGCCGGTGGTGAGCAAGCCAGTCACGGTGTGACGACCGAGGCAGAGCAGGCTGCTCAGCGAGAGGGCTTGGGCGCTTTGGGCGACGCGCTGCTGGGTAAAGGCGGGGAAGGGCTCGGCACAGAGTTCTTCGATGGCGGAGAAGAGGCTGGCAGAGTTTTTCTAGAACGGAAGGAGGCGGATGTGGAAGGCGTCGCCTGTTCGCCGGGCGTGCGCTGGATGATGGCGGTGGTGGGCAGCGATACCAGCTTCGAGCAGGGCCGCGAGCAACTATGGCTACGCGTCGGTGTCGCGGTCACCGCTAAAGCGGTGGAACGGCATGCCGAGACCATCGGCGCTGGCATTGAGGCCTGTAAGCAGGAGGAGATCCGCCGGGCCAAGCAACTGGAACTGCCCGCCTATGCGCCCCCGCCGCACCGATCTTCTACATCGAGATGGACGGCACGGGCGTGCCCGTGGTGTAAGCGGAAACCGAAGGCCGCGCGGGCAAGCTGGAAAGCCAACCGGCGCACACGCGCAAGGTCAAACTGGGTTGCGTCTTCACTCAAACCAGTGTCGATGAAAAGGGCCGGCCCGTTCGCGACGAGGATTCCACTTCTTACGTCGTCGCGATCGAGACCGCCGAGGCGTTCGGCTTACGGCTCTACCACGAAGCCTGGCGGCGTGGTTGGAGCCGCGCGCAGAAGAAAGTCGTGATCGGCGATGGCACCGTTTGGATCTGGAATCTCGCCGATCAACACTTTCCAAGCGCGATCCAAATCGTCGATCTCTTCCGCGCTCGCCAGCATCTCTGGGAACTTTCGGCCAGACCTTTCCCCCAGGACGAAAAAGGTCGTAAGCGGTGGATGGCGCGCTGTCTGGATCGGCTGGACCGAGGCAAGATCGAAGCGCTGGTCGCCAGCGCAGAACTCGCCAGAATCGTAGCGAACGAAGCCGAGTACTTTGCGCGCAATGCCAAACGGATGCGCTATCCAGCTTTCCGCGAACAAGGGCTGTTCGTTGGGTCCGGCGTGGTCGAAGCGGGATGCAAAACCGTGATCGGAGCAGCAGGAGCAAGCAGCAGCAGCAGCAGCAGCAGCAGCAGCAGCGCGCGCGCAGCACGTTTGAAACGCTCCGGGTCGTTCTGGACTGTGGATGGCGCCAACTCCATCATCGCTTTGCGGTGTTGCCGCTTCAGCTAAAGGTCCGAAGACTATCGGGAAAGCCGCTCGCCAGCCGCCTGATCACCAACTTCTCTGTCGCGCGCCCTTAGTCAAAGGCCAAAGTCCAGCCAACGGGCGTTGCCGCCCGTTGCCCTTGGGTATGTATACTCTCCATGATGCCTGCGCCCGGCAGGCGCCTCGGGGCAGTTCGAGGGTCCGCCCTGCCAGCCCGTCCACTCCCGCGCTACTTCCCTTTTCAGATCGTAGGAGCTTGCCTGCAGCAGATCCCGGCGCTCGGGCGTGAGGTCAGGCCTGCTGGGCCAAGCCTTGCCGTCAGCCCTGCCCGTTAGTACCATTCCTGGCGACCCCGAGCAACGGCTGCGCGAAACCTGAGCCGTGTTGATCCGTGGCTCCGCAGTACCGCTATTCGCCGGTTTCGGCGTGGTGGCGGACGTCGATGCCCTTCACGGCGAAGAGCACGTCTTCGGCGATGTTGGTTGAATGGTCGGCGATACGCTCCAGGTTTTGCGCGATGAACATCAGGGAGACGGCGCGATTGATGGTGCTGCGCTCTTCCTGCATGAAGGTGAGCAGCTCGTCGTAGACGGCGTCGCGCAGGCGGTCGACGGCATCGTCGGCCAGCAGAACGTCGCGCGCCATTTCCGCGTCGTGCTTGGCAAACGCATCCAGCGCGCGGTGCACCATACTTTCGGCTAGGTCCGCGATGCGGGGGATGTCGATCAGCGGCTTCACGGCCGGCTCCCGCATCAAGGTCAGTGCGCGCTCGGTGATGTTGACCGCCAGGTCGCCCATGCGCTCCAGGTCGTTATTGATCTTGATGACGGCCGTGATGAAACGCAGGTCGCGCGCCATGGGCTGAAACAGGGCCAGCATCCGAGTGGCCATCTCGTCGATCTCAATTTCCTTCTGGTTAACGAGCGCCTCGTTCCACATCACTTCCTTGGCCTTGTCTTCGTCGCGGTCCACCAGCGCCATGACGCTGTTGTGGATCGCGGCCTCCACTAGGCCGCCCATCTCGAGCAGTTTGCTCTGTAGCTCTTCCAGCTCTTCGCGAAAATGAAGCATCGTCTCTTCCTGCGCCGCGCCTACGCTTCGCATCCAGTCTACCCGAAGCGGCCGGTGATGTAATCTTCCGTTTCTTTTTTCTTGGGCCGCTTGAAAATCACCGCCGTGCGATCGAACTCGATCAGCTTGCCGAGCAGGAAAAAGCCGGTGAACTCGGCCACGCGCGCGGCCTGCTGCATGTTGTGGGTGACGATCACCTGGGTACACTGGTCCTTCAGGCTGAACATCAGGTCCTCGATCTTGGCGGTAGCGATCGGGTCCAGGGCCGAACACGGCTCATCGAGCAGCAACACTTCCGGATCCACCGCCAGGGCGCGCGCGATGCACAGCCGCTGTTGCTGGCCGCCGGAAAGCGAATAAGCCGATTGGTGGAGCTTGTCTTTTACCTCGTCCCAGAGCGCCGCGCGGCGCAGGCTGTGCTCGACTTTGTCGTGCATCGAACTGTGTCCCTTCAGCCCGTTAACGCGGATGCCGTACGCCACATTGTCGAAGATCGACTTGGGAAATGGATTCGGCCGCTGGAATACCATGCCGACGCGGCGCCGCAGATTGGTCGCGTCGAGATCGAGCACGTTCTCTCCATCCAGCGTCACGGCGCCTTCGAAACGCGCGTGCCGCACCATGTCGTTGATGCGGTTCAGCGTGCGGAGGAAGGTCGATTTGCCGCAACCCGAAGGGCCGATCAGCGCGGTGATCTGCTTCTCGGGGATTTCGATGTCGATACCGTGCAGGGCCTTATAGCTGCCGTAGTAAAAGTCCAGGTTGCGAACCGAGATCTTGGTGCGCCCGGCGGCCTTGTGGTCGGAGGCCGCCGGGGTTACCGCGGGCATTTGAGTCCGTTGCTCAGGCGCAAGCGATTCTGGCATGGGGTCCATCGATTATCCCTTCTGGACGCTGATTCCCCGCGAGAGGATCCAGCGGGCGGCAATATTGGTCACCAGCACCATCGCCAGCAGTACCAGGCCGGCCGCCCAGGCTTGGCGGTGCCAGTCGTCGTAAGGCGAGATGGCGTGCGTGTAAATCATCACCGGCAGCGAAGCGGTCGGCTGGTTTACGCCGCGCGGCCAGAATTGGTTGTTGAGCGCCGTGAACAGCAGCGGCGCGGTTTCTCCGGCCACGCGCGCGACACCCAGAATCATGCCGGTGAGAACGCCCTTCATGGCAGCCGGCACCACTACCGTGGACAGCACCTTCCATTTGGGCGCTCCCAGCGCCAGCGCGCCCTCCCGCAGCGCGTTCGGCACCGTGGAAAGAAACTGCTCGGTGGTGCGCATCGAAATGGGAATCAGCATGATGCCGAGCGCGACCGCGCCGGCCAAGCCCGAAAAGTTGTGCAGCGGAACTACCACCAGAGCCCAGGCGAAGATGCCGATCACGATCGAAGGCACGCCGTTCAACAGGTCCGCGGTGTAGCGAATCGCGAAGCCCATGGTCTTGCCGCTGAATTCGGCCAGGTAGATGCCGCCCATGAAACCGATCGGCAGACCGATCAGCGCCGCCAGCCCTACCATTTCCGCGCTGCCCACGATGGCGTTCGCCATGCCACCGCCGTCCTCGCCGGGCGGCAGGGGAAGCTTGGTGAAGAACGCCCAGTCGAGCGACTTGCCGCCGTTATATACCAGGTAACCGAGGATCAGGAACAGGATCGAGACAGTGAGGAGCGTGCAGAGGCCGGTCAGCGTCAGCATCACGTTGTTCACGATCTTGCGGTAGGTAAGACGGTTCATACGACCCTGGCGGTTCCTTTCCGCGTGGTGGCCAGCACCAGCAGCCGCGCCAGAGCGTTGATGATGATGGTGACCAGGAACAGCACCAGGCCGAGTTCCACCAGGGCACTGGTGTACACTTTGCCCGTCGCCTCGGCGAATTCGTTGGCGAGCACCGCCGCGATGGTGTAGCCGGGCGCGAACCAGGAAGCGTGCAGCGTGCTGTCATTTCCGATCACCATGGTGATCGCCATGGTCTCGCCCAGCGCGCGCGCCAAGCCCAGAAAAATCGATCCCAGGATGCCGAGCCGGGCGTAAGGCACCACCACCTTGAACGTGGTCTCCCAGCGCGTAGCGCCGAGCGCCAGCGCAGCTTCTCTTTGGTCTCGCGGGACCTCGAGCAGCGCCTCGCGCGAAATGGCGATGATATAGGGAAACGTCATGATGGCCAGCACCACGGCCGCCGTCAGGTAGCCTACACCCAGCATCGGTCCCTGGAACTGCGGAAGGTATCCGAAAGCGCCCTTGAGCGCCGGTTCGACGTACTCACGCATCAAAGGCACCACCGTGAAGATGGCCAACATTCCGTAAATCACGCTGGGCACCGCCGCCAGCAATTCCACTAGAAAAGTGCAGGCCGACGACAGCCCGGGCGGCGCCAGTTCGGCAAGGAAAATCGCCGCACCCACGCCCAAGGGGACGGAGATGACCAGCGCCATAATCGACGTCATTACCGTTCCATAGATGAACGGCAGGGCTCCAAAATCGTTCGCGTTCGGATCCCAGTTGGTTCCCCACAGAAAACCCAAACCAAACTGATGGCGCGAAGCGGCAGAAGTGCCCCACAGGTTCCAGACCAGCAGGACGGTTATGAGGACCACGCTGACTCCAAAAACAAGGGTGACGAGACGTGCGATCTCGTCACCCATTGCTCCGGAAGCGCGGCGGGATGAAACGGGGGCGGTTGCCGTCGCGGCCATATCAGTGAATCTGCGCGATCTGTTTCAACTCCTGCGAGACTACTGCCTTGGGCAGCGGCGCGTAACCGAGATCCGCGCAGTCTTTCTGGCCGTCCGCGAGCATCCACTTCAAGAAGCTCACCAGCGCAGTCCTCTTTGAGGAGTCCTGGATCTGGGTCGGAATCAGCAGCCAGGTGAAACTGGCGATGGGATACGCGTCCTTACCCGGTGCATTGGTGATGGAGACGCGGAAATCGGCAGGCATACTCTTAGCCGCGCCGGCCGCCGCCGCGGTCACCGACTCCAGATTGGCCTTCAGGTACACGCCCGCCGCGTTCTGGACGGATCCGTACTCCATCTTATTCTTCAGCGCATAGATCAGTTCCACGTAGCCAACCGCGCCCGGGGTCTGCTTCACCATTCCCGCGACGCCTTCGTTTCCCTGCTGGCCGACGCCGGTCGGCCACTTGATGGAGGTATTCGCTCCCGGACCGGCTTTCCATTCCGGGCTGATCTTCGAAAGATAATCGGTGAACACGAAAGTGGTGCCACTGCCATCGGAACGATGCACCACGATGATGTCGGTGGCCGGCAGTTTGATGCCGGGGTTGGCCTTCGCGATCTTGGCGTCGTTCCACTTGGCGATCTTGCCGAGGAAAATGCCCGCCAACATCTCCGACGAAAACTTCAGATCCGCCAAGCCGGGCAGATTGTAGGTCGGCACCAGTCCGCCCAGCACCGTCGGGAAGTGCAGCGCCTTCACCTTCAGCGCTGCGATCTGCTCGTCCTTCATCGGCATGTCGGACGCGCCGAAATCCACCGTGCCAGCAGTGAGCTGCGCGATGCCGGCTCCCGAGCCTTTCGACTGGTAGTTGATTTCAACGGACGGGTTCTTTTGGCGGAATTCCTCGAACCACTTACCGTAAATCGGATACGGAAATGTCGCGCCGGCGCCGTTGATGGCCTGCGCGGATGTGAGCGACGCGCAGGCCATCAGGAGTCCAGCTAATGCAATCGACGTCTTCATGAGTGATGACTCCTCTTATTCTCGAATGCAAACTGTTACAGGTCAGTTACGCTTGGATGAATTCCTGGCTACTTCGCAGCCGGGGCGCCGCCCGGAAGCGTGTAGCGCAAGTCGAAGTAAATCGTGCTGTCACTGGCGTGATTCAGGGCATTCAGAGCCACGTACCAGGGGTTGCGCGTCAGGTATTCGTATTGGCCGATCGTCGAGAGCGCGCCGTACTTCGCGTCCTTCCAGATCGTGTGGGTGTAGCCGAATGTGTATTCCCGCTCCATGTGGTTATTGCTGTTCGATGAACCCAGGAAGCCGTAACCAATCTTGGTTGTGCCGTTGGTGTCGAGTGCCGTATTCTGGCCAACCCGGATATAGCCGAAATAGGCCCACACCATGAGCTTCTTCGTCAGGTTAGCTTCAAAGCCCTGCACCATGCTCGCTGCGTGAATCGGGCTGATGCTGCCATCGGAACGGATAATCAGGTCGGGAGCCTGGCCGAATATGTAACGGCCGCCACCGTCGCTCCAGAAATTATTGGTGATGAGGCGGAAGTTCTTGAAGACCTCGAAATTCGCGTTGAGCGATCCGCCGGCGCCAACCTTGGAGAAGGTATCGCCCGATGTCGGCTGTCCGGTGGTGAGATTGTAGACTTTGAAGTCCCGCACCAGGCCCGCGACTTCGAAATGGACTCGCGGGGCCGGGTCGAAGGCCAGCTTGGTGATGATGTCCGGCATCACGTTGGGAGTGCTGAGATAGGTCGTCGAGGTGTTGTCTAGCTGGGTGCCCAACAGGCCGGAAAGAGCGGTCGGCAGCGTAATCTGCGGACCGCCGCTCGAGCCGCCCATGTATTGATTTGGTTGTTCAAAGGAGAGCCCCCAAGTCACGACGTCCTTCGGCGCGTGCACCAGGAAGCGAAATCCCGGCTGGCGGGTCCACGTCAAGCCGAGTACGTAATTGACGTCCATGACTTGGCTATAGAAGAGGTCGCCCGGCAGCGGGGAGATGCCTTTACGGTTCGGGGTCAACATGCTCCAACTCTGGCCGCCGAGAATCTCCAGCGGGCCCTTGCGGACGTTCACCCAGTACAAGCGAAGCCGCGGTACGAACGCGCCATTGGTGACGCCGATTGCATTGGAACCGCTGGTGCCGAGGAAGTCGAACTCGTTGTAGCCGATGAAGCGCCATCCCTTCCAGTTGCCGTCGACGCGGAAGCCGAGCCGCGAGTTCTGCGGGCTGAACCGGAACTCGCTGAGCTTGCCGCCGGGAACCGCATTGCTGAACGGAACGCTGCCGAAGCTGCTGCCAATGCCCGAACCAGCGTCTTCGTTGCGCCACACGGCGGTGGCGTCCATGAAGCCGACCGGCGTGATGGTCACATTGCCGATCTGGATTTGCAACGGGGAACTGGTGACCGCGCCCTGCGGTGGTTCCTGCGCCGAATACTTAGGACTCACAGCCACGGGAGACAAGTCGGGCAGCGCGCCGGTGGCGCTGGCAACTGCACCGCCCACGGGGGTGAAGCCGGGCGCCTTCGCCGCCGGCTGGGTTGCGGCCTGCTCGGCCGGTTTGGCAGCCGGCGTGGCAGCCGGTGCGGTCAATCGCTCAATCAACTTTTGCTGCGAATCGACCGACTGGCGTAGCACCTCGATCTGTTTTTGCTGCTCGGCCAGCTTCGCTTTCAGGAGTTCGATATCGCTAACGTCGCTTCCCTGAGCATTGCTGGTAGGCAATAAAGTCAGAGCGAGCGCGCACACAGTAAGTGTAGAGACAGTGAGTTTCATAGATGGAACTGTGAGTATATCGGCAGAATGTTACTGAACGATTAACGTTCGTTTGCGGCGAGGTTATTCTCGAACGGGGGAAGAGCTACTGTGAATACTGAACCTTGTCCCAGGTGGCTCTCCACACTTACCGAGCCACCCATCTGCTCCACCGCGTGTTTGACGATGGCCAGTCCCAGACCGGTGCCGCCGGTGGCGCGTGAGCGCGCCTTATCCACACGATAAAAGCGCTCGAAAATACGCGGCAGGTCGCGCGAGGGGATGCCGGACCCGGTGTCGCAAACGCGCACCAGCGCTTGCTCCGGATCTCGCACCACGTCCACCCGCACCTCGCCTTCGGGCCGGTTGAACTTGATGGCGTTCTCCAGCAAGTTCACCCACACCTGTTCCAGCCGGATTTCATACCCCAGGACCTCCATATCCGGAAACGATTCGCACACCAAGCTGATGCCGCGGCTTTTAGCCATTGGCTCGACGGTACGTAGCGCGGATTGGATGCTCTGCTGCAGCGAGATAGGCTCGGCGACGGGCGGCTTGGCGCTTTCCAGGCTGGAAAGAATCAACAGGTCCTGCACGATGTTGGTAAGCTGGCGCGCCTTGGCCAGAATGATGGAGACGAACTGGCGGCTGTTGGCGGGATCTTCCAGGCCGCCTTCGATCAGGGTTTCGGCATAACCGCAAATCGCCGCCAGCGGCGTGCGGAGCTCGTGAGAGACATTGGCGACGAAGTCCTTGCGCACGCGCTCCAGCCGCTCCAGACCGGTGATGTCGTACAGCATGGCGATGGCGCCGCGTTGCGGGTCGCCGGCCAGCGGCGCCACCTGCACTTCAAAGGACCGCGTGCTGGCGGAAAGGATCAGCCGCTGCTGCAATGGTTGGCCTTCGGCGAACACGGCGGCGAACATTTCGTGCAACGCGTGGTCGCGCGCCACCTGAACCAAGGGAGTGCCGGCCGCGGGCGGCCCGGCGGCGCCCATCATCTCGGCGAATGCACGGTTGGCGAAGGTGATGCGCAGCAGCGGGTCCACCGCGACCACTCCTTCCACCATGCTGCTCAGAATGGCTTCGCGCCGCGAGTTCTCGCGCTGCAAGGTTTCCACCATGGCACGCACGCGGCGCGTAGCGTGCTCGATGGTGGCGGCCAGGGCGCTCAATTCGTCACCGCCAGCCTGCCTGCCGCTTTCGTTTTTTCCCATTTCGAGCAGCCGCTCCAGAGCGCGGCGCAATGTGAGGGCCCGGCGGTCGGTGACCGCCAGGAAAAGGGCCAGGATGGCGGTGACGGCCAACCCCAGAGCGGCGGACACCCGCAGCCACTGCCCGGACGAAGCTTCCGGTACCAGCCAGTGCGACAGCCACGCGGAACAAGCCGTGAGCAAAAGGAAACACGGCAGCAGCCGGGTCGCTATACGAAGCCGGGGCATGGGAGATCCATTCGTTTCAGATTACTGCATCAAGATGAACAATGGATGACGCGGGGGTGACAGCAGGCGGCGCCAGGACTCCTAAGGCAAACAGTTGGCACGCGGAAGCGCCTGCCCTACTTGCTTGCGAATCCTCCGGCGCCAAAGTGGGGCAGGCGCTTCCGCCTGCCAACCCACGCATCCGGATGTCTTTCAAGGCTTCTCAGACCGCGCAGGCTTCCTGCCGGGCCAGCTCTTCGGCATACTCCTTCAGGGCGGCCGGCGCAACGGTCACGATGTCTTTTTCCATGTCTTCGCCGGTTTCCACCAAGTGAACCAGATGCAGCGCGGCCAGCCGCGAGCACCACGGGTCATCCATCTGGCGGCCTGTCTCGCGGCTCAGCGCCACCAGCGCCGCATGCGGCAGAGCGATGGTCTTCTGCCCGCTGCCGGTCTGCTCGTTTTCCAGAACGAATTTCACGTCGACGCTGTCGGAGCCGCGTATCGAAATGGCCGTTTGCAGCCATTTGAACCACACCTGAAACTTGCGGCCGAAGGGATCCGGCCCTGCCTCGAACTGGCGGAAGTTCTGCATCTACGGATATCTTATCAGTAGGGGAACCAATGCTCACAGCCGAATTGACCGCGCCGCGCGAGTTCCGCCTGGCGCAACAGACGATCGAAGAGCCCGGTCCGGGTGAGGTGCAGGTGCGGGTGCGCGCGGTGGGGATTTGCGGCTCCGATCTGCACTCCTACGCCGAGGGCGCCGTGGGCGATTCGCCCTGCATCTATCCCATGGTGCTGGGGCACGAACCGGCCGGTACGGTGGTCAAAGCCGGAGCCGCCGTCACCGGTTGGGCGGAGGGCGACCGCGCCGCGCTCGAACCGGCGATTTATTGCTATCACTGCGAGTTCTGCCGCAGCGGCCGGCACAACGTCTGCGCGCACATCCGCTTCCTCAGCACGCCCGGCCATCCCGGCTTTTTCCGCGAAATCGTCAACCTGCCGGCGGCCAACCTGCTGGCGATTCCGCCGCGGCTTTCGATCGAGCAGGCCACGCTCGCCGAACCGCTCGCCATCGGCCTGCACTCGATGAAATTCGCGTCTATCGAAATTGGCGAAACGGTCGCTGTCTTCGGCGCGGGGCCGATCGGGCTGGTCACCATCGCCTGCGCGAGGCTGGCCGGCGCGGGACGCATCTGGGCGGTAGAACCGGTGGCGCACCGCCGCGAGATGGCGATTCGGATGGGCGCGGCCGTGGCGCTCGATCCCAACGCATGCGATGTGGCCGGCGAAATCGTCAACGATACCGCCGGGCGCGGCGTGGATTGCGCCATCGATTGCGCGGCCAAAGAGAGCACGACCAACGATGCGATCCGCGCCGCGCGCAATGCCGGCCGCGTCGTGCTCACCGGTATTCACTCCGCTTCGTTCGTGCCGTTCGAGGTTTCGCCCATGCGGCGCAAGGAGCTGGCCATTTTCAACGTCCGCCGCTCCAATCACGAATCGCACGCCGCCATCGAACTTCTGCTCGATCACACCGCCTGGTTCGCGCCGATGATCACGCATACGCGCCCCCTCGACCGGATCGCCGAAGCGTTCCGCATCACCGAGCATTACGACGATGGCGTGGGAAAAATGATTGTGGCAGTGTAGGCTCCGTGGCTCGCAAAGAACCGGCGGCAAAAGACCGCCGGCGTTACGACGAGGCGCTCGAGTTTCTTGGTAACGCCGGCGGTCTTGCCGCCGGTTCCTTTCCTGCCGCGCGCACGCCCCGCTCGCTTTCTGGTACAACATCTCCATGCGAGTTCTTTTCATTGGCGGGACGGGCATCATCAGCACCGCGTGCACGCGGCTGGCGGCGCAATTCGGTATCGATCTCACGCTGCTCACGCGTGGGCGCCGCGCGGAGGTTCTGCCGGCTGGCGTGAAGACTTTGACCGTCGACATGGCGGACGCCGCTGCCGCCTCGCGTGCCCTCGGCGATGCATCGTTTGACGCAGTAGTCGACTGGATTGCCTACACACCGGACCAGATCGAACGCGACCTGGCGCTATTTCGCGGCCACACGCGACAATACATCTTCATCAGCTCCGCAAGCGCCTACCAAAAGCCGGCCTCGCATTATCTGATTACCGAATCCACACCGCTGGCGAACCCGTTCTGGGATTATTCGCGCAACAAGATCGCCTGCGAAGACCGGCTCATGAAGGCATACCGCGAGGAAGGTTTCCCAGTTACCATCGTGCGCCCCTCGCTGACTTACGGCGAGACGCAGATCACGCTGGCCATCAACAGTTGGACCAAATCATATACGTTGGTGGACCGCATGCGCCGCGGGAAGAAAGTCATCGTGCCGGGCGATGGCTCGTCGCTCTGGGTGATCACCCACAATAGCGACTTCGCCAAAGGCCTGGTGGGACTGCTCGGGAATGAACAGGCGAGCGGGCACGCCTTCCATATCACTTCCGATGAAGTCATGACTTGGGACCAGTTCTACCGCATTGTGGGCGAGGCTGCCGGCGCGGAGCCGCAACTGGTCCATGTGGCGTCCGATTTCATCGCCGCCTGCCTGCCCGACAACCTGGGCGGGCTCGCCGGCGATAAGGCAGTCAGCGTGGTCTTCGATAACACGAAGATCAAGCGCTTCGTTCCGGGCTATTGCGCCACCATGCCGTTTGGCCGAGGAGTGCGCCAGACGCTGGCGTGGTTCGACGCCGATCCCGCGCGAAAGCAGATCGACGACGAGGCCAACGCGACATGGGACAAGTTGATCGACGCCTACGAAGCGGGCACGCGCGAAGCCGTGCGGCGGTTTCGGGGCTGAAGCGCGGGAAGAAAAGCCGAGATGACTCCCGGCTCTGCGGGCCGGACGGCCCCGGATGGTGCACGGGCAAGCCGCGCCACGATGCCTATCGGAGCCGCGACCCTATCGGAGCCGCGACCACAGGGAGCGGTCAGGGAGCGGTCGGACCCGCGCATCCGCGCCGCGCGGGCGGTCAGGCCGCGACTGAACCGAATGCCTCATGACCGGCTCTGACGTTCGCGCGGGTTGACGCTCGCCCCTACTCCGGGCGCCGGCTCGACGTGCACCAGCACGTCGGCCACCCACTGCACCTGATCCACCACGCGCATCTTCACTTCGTGGGCGATGTCGTGGGACTGGCGGACCGTCATTTCGGGATCGACCTCCATGTGCAGGTCCACATGGTAACTTAAGCCGGTCTTGCGTGCGAAACACTTCTCGATGCCCAACACGCCAGGCACTTGCGCGGCCGCGGCGCGGATCTCCGCCATCATTTTGTCGCTGGGCATGGTGTCCATCAACTGCAACGTGGTTTCGCGCGCCACGCGCACGCCGGCCAGGATGACGATAATACCGACGGCGAGGCCGCCGTACCGATCGGCATTGAAGAAACGCTGCGGGGCGGCCAGAGTCAGCGCCACCGCGGTGAGCGCGGTCAGGGCGGAAAGGCAATCGGTAGTATCGTGCAAGGCGTCGCCCATCAGCGCCGCGCTGCGCATTCTCTTGCCCACCTGGAACTTGGCGGTCGCCAGCGCGCTCTTGGCCACAAGAGATGCCAGCAGAGGCCAGATCACGAACCAGCGCAGCGGCTCATGCGGCTGGCCTAGCCGAAGAAAGGACCCATAGGAAATCAGCGCGCCGGCCGAGGCCAACACCAGCCCCACCAGCAGTCCGCTGAGGATTTCGGCGCGGCCGTGGCCGTAAGGGTGGTTGGAATCGGCGGGCTTAAAGCTGACGGTGAGACCCACCAGGACCATGCCCGAAGAAAACACGTCGCCGGCGGATTCGAGACCGTCGGCGACCACCGCCGTGGAGTGTCCCGCCAGCCCGGTTAAGATCTTTACCAGGGCGAGCGTGCCGGTGACCGCCATTCCGGCGGCCGCAATGCGCTGTCCCGCTTGCATCGGAAAGTCAGGGCTCGTTTACGTAATAGCTCAGTAACCGCGAAGAGACCGCTTCCTTCGGTCGCGGCTCCGAGAGCGTTCAGGGCAATGGAGCATAGGCGGCCTTACGCCCGCGACGGGTCTATCTTTTCCGTGTCCACACCCAGCTCGCCGAACGCGGCTTTGGCTTTCTCCATATCGAACCGGCCGTCGCGCGCCAGGCGCGAAAGCGCGGCGGTCGCTATCGATTCGGCATTCACCTCGAAGTGGCGGCGCAAATGTTCGCGGTTATCGCTGCGCCCGAAACCATCGGTTCCCAGCGTCTCCATGCGGCCGGGTAGCCACGGCGCCACCTGGTCCGCCACCACCTTCATGTAATCCGTAGCCGCTACGATCGGTCCTTCGGCGCCCTGGATCGCTTCCACAATGTAGGGCACTCGCGGCGCCTGGCCGGGATGCAGGCGGTTCCAGCGCTCCGCCTCGAGCGCGTCCCGCCGCAGCTCGTTGTAGCTGGTCACGCTCCACACATCGGCGGCTACGCCATATTGATCGGCGAGGATTTTCTGCGCGCGTACGGCTTCATTCAAGATCGGACCACTGCCGAACAGTTGCACCACAGCCTTGCCCTCCGGCGCGGCCTGGAAGCGATAGATGCCCTTCAGCACGCCTTCCGGATTCAGCCCCTCCGGCATGGCTGGCATGGGATAGTTTTCGTTGTACAGGGTCAGGTAATAGAAGCGGTCTTCCTGCAACTGGTACATGCGGAGGATGCCGTCCTGCACGATGATGGCGATTTCGTAAGCGAAAGCCGGATCGTAGGCCGCGCAGGTGGGCACCGTGGAAGCCAGCACCAGGCTGTGACCGTCCTGGTGCTGCAATCCTTCGCCGGCCAGCGTGGTCCGCCCGGCCGTGCCGCCGCACAGAAAGCCCTTGCCGCGCGCATCGCCGAACGCCCACACCAGGTCGCCCACGCGCTGGAAACCGAACATGGAGTAATACACAAAGAACGGAATCATCTCCACGCCGTAATTCACATAAGCCGTTCCGGCGGCGGCGAAGGAAGCCATCGAGCCGGCTTCGGTAATCCCCTCCTCGAGAATCTGTCCGTCCTTGGATTCCTTGTAGTACAGGAACATCTCCGCGTCGTGCGGTTTATAAAGCTGTCCCTGGCTGGCGTAGATGCCGTATTGCCGGAACAGCGATTCCATGCCGAACGTGCGCGCTTCGTCCGGGATGATGGGCACCACCCGCTTGCCGACTGCCGGATGCTTCAGCAGCAGCGTGAGCACGCGCACCAGCGCCATAGTGCTCGAAACCTCGCGGCCGGCCGATCCTTCCAGCGATTCCTTCAGATATTCGAGCGGCGGCGCCTCAATCTGCCTGGGCGGCACCGTTCGGCTTGGCACATACCCGCCCAACAGCCGGCGCCGCTCGTGCATGTAAGCGATTTCGGGGCTGTCGGCGGGCGGCCGGTAGAAGGACGCCGAGCGCGCGGCATCGTCGGGAATCGGAATCTCGAAGCGCGATTTGAAGTGCTCGAGCTCGGCTTCGTTGAGCTTCTTCTGCTGGTGAGTGATGTTGCGGCCCTCGCCGGCCTCGCCCAATCCGTAGCCTTTGATGGTGTGGGCCAGCACCACCGTGGGCCCGCCGGTGAATTCCAGGGCGGCTTTGAAAGCGTTGTAGACCTTGCGCGGATCGTGGCCGCCGCGGTGCAGCTTGAACAGGTCCTCGTCGCTCAGATGCGAAACCAGGTCCAGCAGTTCCGGGTATTTGCCGAAGAAATTCTTGCGAATGTACGCGCCGTCGCGGGTGACGTAGGTCTGGTATTCGCCGTCCACGGCTTCGCCCATGCGCTTCGCCAGCAGGCCGGTGGTATCGCGTTCGAGCAGAGCATCCCAATCCTCGCCCCAAATCAGCTTGATCACGTTCCAGCCGGCCCCGCGAAAAGCCGCTTCCAGTTCCTGGATGATCTTGCCATTGCCGCGCACCGGGCCATCCAGGCGCTGCAAGTTGCAGTTCACCACGAAAATGAGATTGTCGAGCTTCTCGCGCGATGCCAGCGTGAGCGATCCCATCGATTCCGGCTCGTCGGTCTCGCCGTCGCCCAGAAACGCCCACACTTTGCGCGCGGTGGGAGGGATCACGCCGCGGTTTTCCAGGTACCGCATGAAGCGCGCCTGGTAGATGGCGTTGATCGGCCCGAGTCCCATGGATACGGTCGGGAACCGCCAGAAGTCCGGCATCAGCCACGGGTGCGGGTAAGAGGAAAGCCCCGGCGTTTCGCGCAGCTCGTGGCGGAAATTGCTCAGGTGGTCCTCGCTCAGCCGGCCTTCCAGAAAAGCGCGGGCGTAGACACCGGGTGAGGCATGGCCCTGAAAGTAGATCAGGTCGCCCGGCTGATCGCCATAGGTGGCGCGGAAAAAATGGTTGAAGCCGACTTCGAGCAGCGTGGCCAGCGAGGCGTAGGTGGAAATGTGGCCGCCGATGCCGGCATCGTACTTGTTCTGGTGCACCACCATGGCCATGGCATTCCAGCGGATCAGGCTCTTAATCCGCCGCTCCATGGCGCGGTCGCCGGGATACGAGACTTCCTCATCCGGCCGAATGGTGTTGACGTATGGCGTATTCAGGTGGATGGGCAGTTCCGCGCCGCCCGTTCTGGCGCGCTCCGACAGCCGCTCGAGCAGATAGGCCGCGCGGTCCGGGCCGGTCTCGTCCAGGACCTGATCGAGCGCTTCCACCCACTCCGAGGTCTCCTGCGGATTCAGGTCGACAACCCTCTCGTCGCGTTTCAAGTGCATGGGTACCTATCATTATACTGGCGCAGGGAGGGTGATTTGGGTCGTGCTGCGCGGTGATATGCTGATTCCGTCATGCGCATTCTATTTGTGTTCGCCGCGATATCTCTGGTTGCGTTGGTAACGGCGCTTCCCGCCCAGACCGTCGACTCCCCGCTCGGCATTTTCGAATCGCAACAGGACGTAGGCGTCAACCCGATGGCCGGCTCCGCAACGTACGATGGCGCACCCTTGGTCATCTTCGCTCGCGGCCCCAACGTCTGGCGAGGCTCCGCCGGCGAATACCGCGTCACCGGCGGAGGCGCCAACATCTGGGCGGCTGCCGACGCCTTTCACTTTGTCTTCAGCCGCGTTTCCGGCGATTTCACTCTTACCGCCGACGTGCAATTCGTCGGCACTGGAGCCGTCGCGCACCGCAAGGCCGTCCTGATGGTGCGGCAGGATCTCACGCCCGATTCCGCCTACGCCGATGTCGCGCTGCATGGCGACGGCCTCACTTCGTTGCAATTCCGACCGACGGCCGGCGCCGGGACGCAGGAGATCCGTTCCACCATGAACGCTCCTCTCAGCATCGGCATTCAGCGCCGCGGCAGTTCCTTCATCGCCCTCGCCGGAAAGCCGGGCGAAGAGTTGACGGCCACCGCTCTGCGGGAAGTGAACCTGCCCGACAGCGTGTACCTCGGGCTCGGCGTATGTTCGCACGACGCCGGGGTCCTCGAGACTGCCATCTTCAGCAACGTACGGCTCAACCGAGAGGGACAATCCACCGTGAGCAGCGCACAACCGCACCAACCCGCTTCGCACTATCGCAGCAAGATCACCATTTACGACCTCGCCACCCGCTCCACGCGCGTGGTCTATCAGGCTGACCAGGTCATCGAAGCGCCCAACTGGTCGCGCGATGGCAAGTTTCTGTTGATCAATACCGAGGGGCACCTGTATCGGCTGCCCTTGCAGGGTTCCGGCGAGCCCAAGCCGGAGCAGATCGATCTCACTCCCGGCAGCTATATGTGCAACAACGATCATGACTTGTCGCGCGATGGCAACTGGCTGGCCTTTTCCGCGTCCAGCCCGGCGTCGCACCAGTCGCAGGTTTACCTGTCCAAGTCCGATGGCTCCGGCGTGCGACTGATGACGCCGGCCGCGCCGAGCTATTTCCACGGCTGGTCACCCGATGGCAGGTGGCTGGCCTTCGTGGGCCAGCGCGGTGGCGCCGCGTTCCACCTCTATCGGGTCTCCGCCGACGGCGGCGCCGAGCAGCAGCTCACAAGCCAGGGCACCTACGACGACGGTACGGAGTATACTCCGGACGGCAAGTGGATCTATTTCAACTCCAACCGCTCCGGCAGTTGGCACGTCTGGCGCATGCCGGCCGATGGCGCCGGCCCCGGCGACGCCAAGGCGGAGAAGATCACCAGCGACGATTGGGAAGATTGGTTCCCGCACTTTTCGCCCGACGGAAAACAACTGCTGATCTTCTCCTTTCCCAAAGGCACCACGACCCACAACGACCGCATGGATGGCGTCATCCTCCGCCTGATGCCGGCGCCGGGCGACAAACTCGAGCCGGCTAAGCCCGAAACCCTGCTCCGTTTCTTCGGCGGCCAGGGTACCATCAACGTCAATTCCTGGTCGCCCGATTCGCGCCAGTTCGCCTTTGTCGAGTATGAGCCTCTGCCGTAGGTAGGATAGACGACCGGTTTTTGTCGTCTGTCAATGCCTCGCGTGGCATGACAGGCCACAAGAAAACGATGACCTATCCCACTGGCTGGCCTATAATGACGCCCATGGGCGACTTTCCTTCCCCCAACGGCGTGGATCGGCAAGCCCCTTACCTCGGGATTAACGCGGTCAACGTTTTCGTTCGAGATCAGGAGCTAAGCCTGCGGTTTTACTTGGATCAGCTTGGGTTTCGTCTCGCCTTTGACGCCCACCTGCAATCCGGCCGGCGCTGGGTGGCTGTCGCCCCTCCGGACGGAACCGCGGTTCTCACGCTGATCGCGCCTGACCCAGACTCGTTAGAATACAAGCTCATCGGCCGGCGAACCAACGTTGTCTTCGTCACTGAAGACGTGCCGGCCAAGTACCGCGAATGGAACAAGCGCGGTGTGCGCTTTCGATTTGTGCCGCGCCTGAGGCGCGCAACGTATGAGCGGCATGAACCGGTGCCCGGGTCGGCCGCGCCGGCGGAGCCGCCCGGAGAGCAGCCGCCGGTCTGGGGCTCCGTGTTCACGCGGTTCGACGACCTCGACGGGAACTCCTTTGACCTTGTCAGCTTCGACGTAGCGAGCCGGGCTATCGAAGCGCGGCGCCGCGCGGCTGCCGAGAAGCTGGAATCCGAACGCCGGGCGGCCCAGGAACTCGAGATCGCCAAACAAGTGCAGGCGCGCCTCTTCCCGCAGAAACCGCCGGCCCTGAAGACGCTCGAGTACGCGGGCATCTGCATTCAGGCCCGCGAGGTCGGCGGCGATTACTACGATTTCGTGGATCTGGGCAGGGAGCGCTTCGGCCTGGTCGTCGGCGACATTGCAGGCAAAGGAATCGCCGCCGCTCTCTTGATGGCCAACTTGCAGGCGAATTTCCGCAGCCAGTGCGCGATCGCTTTTGACAAGCCCCGATGCTTCCTGCAAGCCGTGAACGAGCTTTTCTGCGAGAACACCACGGACAGCGCTTATGCCACCCTCTTCTTTGCCCAGTTTGACGACGCGACGCAGCGCTTGCACTACGTGAACTGTGGCCATCTTTCGGCCCTCCTCCTGCGGCGCGACAACACTCTGGAGCGGCTCGATTCCACAGCGACGGTGCTCGGGCTCTTCCCGGATTGGGACTGCTTGATCGAGGAGTCTCAACTCTTTGCCGGAGATCTGCTGGTACTCTACACCGATGGCCTAACCGAAGCGCCAAATGAGGCAGGGGAAGAATTCGGAGAACATCGCCTGATCGAGGCGCTGCGCCAGCACCGCGAACTGCCATCGGAAGTCATGCTGGGCGCGGTTGTCGCGGAGGCTCGGCGGTTCAGCCCCTGCGAACAGCATGACGACATCACTCTGATTGTCGCCAAAGTCCGTGGGAAATGAGGCGTTTTGAACCGGCGGCCGCAGGAAGAAGCTCGTGCCGGCCCCCGGCGTCCGAAGCTCCGGCCGCGGGGCCCGACTCCCGCGGAGGCCGGAGCTTTCCGACGAGGAGAAGGAACAACTTCTGAGCCCGTCTATACGGTGAGACGCGGGCGGGGCCGTTCCGGTTATAGCCAGTATTGCCACTGGCCGGCGGCGACCACGTAAATTCCCAGCGCCAGATTGGTTACCGCGTGCGCCAACACGCAGTCGCCGAGCGACTTGGTGCGTACCAGCCACCAGTTGTAAATCACGCCCGCCGCCAGGCCCACTTCCCAGTACCGGCCATGTTCGGAACCGAACACCAGCGCCACCAGCCAGAATGAACTGGCCCGATAGGTCCCCAGCGGCACCTCCCGCCAGTCGCTTGCGATCGCCCAGCGCATCAGCCAGCCGCGCCAAAATAGCTCCTCGACCACCGGGACCACCAGCGTCGAGCCGGCGATCCGTAAGGCAAGAAACCCGAAGTTGCACCGCAGCCCCTCCCTCAATGAGCCTGCGCCGAAGTGCGTCAGTGAGTTTTCAAAAAGCCAGTGATGCCGGTAGTGAAAGAGGATGCCGGGCGCCACCCAGACCGCGAACACCAGCAGCCCGATGCCGATGCTGGCCGCCGGCAGAGCGAAACGAAACTTGAGCAGCGGGCGCGAAAATGCCGCGAGGGTCGCCAAAACCAATGCCAGACGGAGCGGATAGGCCCATAAGGGGTTTAGGCCCAAGCCCTGCTCCAGCGCCAACAGGCTCACGAAGACCAGGAACGGCGCGATGTAGGCCGCGGTAGCGCGGCGGAGGGTTTCGGGCGCGGTCTGCATCGGAATGGACTCATCCATTCTAGTCGTGTTCCGCCAGGAAAACTCCATGAAAATGGACTTGCAGAGCCTATTTTCCCTTCGCCACGTCCTGGTAGATCTCGAGCACCTCGCGGGCCGAGCGCTCCCAACTGAAGCGGGCGGCTTGCGCGCGGCCACGGCGGATCAATTCGGCACGCAGCGGCTCGTCGGTCAGCACATCGCGAATGCCGCGGGCGATATCGAACACGTTGCCAGGGTTCACCAGCATGGCTGCATCTCCAGCCACTTCCGGCAGCGAGCTCACATTCGAGGTGACCACCGGCGTGCCGCAGGCCATCGCTTCGAGCGGCGGCAATCCGAAACCTTCGTGGCGCGATGGGAAGACGAACGCTGCCGCCGCCTCGTAAAAACAGCGCAGCGTATCGAACGGCACGAAGCCCAGAAAGCGCACGGCGTGCTCCATCTTGCTCTTGAGCACGGCCTGGCGCACGGCCGGGTATTCCGAAATGGTGTCGCCGATGATCACCAGGCGCAGATCGCCATAGACCGGGTGCGCCGCCAGTTGCTCGCGCAGCACGGCGAAGGCTTCCACCAGCCGAGGGATGTTCTTATGATGGCGGATGGCGCCGGCGTATAGGAGAAACGGGCGGTCGATCTGGTAGCGCTCCATGATGCGGCGGCGCTCTTCCTCGCCCTCGGCCGGGTCGCGCCCGAGAAACGCCGGATCGGGTGCGTTGTAGACGCGCGTGATGCGGCCGGGAGGTACGCCCAGCAGGTTCGCGACGTCGCGCTTGGTGGCCTCGGATACCGCGATCACCCGGCTGGCGCGCGTCAACCCGCGGCGGAAACGGAAGCGGCGCAGGTGCATGTGCAAGGCGGAGAGCTTCCGCTCGTCGTAGTACAGGTTCACCATGTCGTGGATGGTCACCACGTAGGGCCGGATCATCAACAGCGGCACGCGGTTCAGCGGAATGTGCACCAGGTCCGGCTTGAGGCGCCGCAGAAACAACGGAAACAGAACGTGATCCGAGTAAGCGTGATCGTCTCCCGCATACAAGGCGGTGCGGAAGTTATCCGGCAGCGTGCTCCACACACGCGCCTCGGTGGGGCCGGCGACCACGGTATAGCAGTTCTCTCGATCGATCCGGCTGAGCGCGTGTACCAGGCTTCGGATGTAGGTGCCGATGCCAAAGTCCCGCACCCGGCGCGCGTCGATGACGATATTGAGCGCCATTCCTCGAAAAGTCGGCGGCCGGTAAAGGCCTAGCCCACTTGCACCGTGCTTTCCGGCAGCACGGCGGAAGTCTCCGCCGGTCTCCGCTTCTTCCACGGGTACAGCGGGAAGCGGGCCGTCAAGGCTTCGACTTGTTGCCGCACGCGCGCGATGGTCGCTTCGTTGTCGATGTGTCCCAGCACTTCGCCGATCAGTGCGCCGACCTCGCGCATCTCGGCCTCGCCGAAGCCGCGGGTGGTCACCGCGGGCGAGCCGAGCCGGATGCCGCTCGGGTTCAGCGGCGGGTTAGTGTCGAACGGAATCGCGTTCTTGTTCACCGTGATGTGCGCGCGATCGAGCGTCTTTTCGGCTTCCTTGCCGCGCACGCCCTTGGAGAATACATCCACCAGCATCAGGTGTGTATCGGTGCCACCGGAGACGACGCGGAACCCAGCCTCCTGGATGCTGGAGGCCAGCGCGCGGGCATTGGCCAGCACCTGCTTCTGATACTCCACGAATTCGGGTTGCATGGCCTCGCGGAAGCAAACCGCCTTGGCGGCGATGACGTGTATCAACGGGCCGCCTTGCACGCCGGGGAAAACCAGCTTGTCGATGGCGGCGGCGAATTTCTGCTTGCAGAGGATCATGCCGGCGCGCGGTCCGCGCAGCGTCTTGTGGGTGGTGGAGGTGACAATGTCGGCCCACTGGCACGGGTTGGGATGCACCCCCGCGGCCACCAGGCCCGCAATATGCGCCATGTCCACCAGGAAGATGGCTTCCACGGCGTCGGCGATCTGGCGGAAGCGCGCGAAATCGAGCGTGCGCGGGTAAGCGCTGGCGCCGGCAATGATCATCTTCGGCTTGTTCTCGCGCGCCAGCCGCTCCACTTCGTCGTAGTCGATGCGCTCGTCCTCCTGTCGCACGCTATACGGCACCACGTGGTAGGTCTTGCCGGAAAAATTAAGCGGGTGGCCGTGCGTCAAGTGCCCGCCATGGGCCAGGTTCAATCCCATGATGGTGTCGCCGGGCGCCAGCACGGCGGCATACGCGGCCTGATTGGCTTGCGAGCCGGAGTGCGGCTGCACGTTGGCGTGCTCGGCGCCGAACAACTGCTTGGCGCGATCGCGAGCCAGGTTTTCGACGATATCGGCGTTCTCGCAGCCGCCGTAATAGCGCTTGCCGGGATAGCCTTCCGCGTACTTGTTGGTGAACACGCTCGCGGTGGCTTCGAGCACGGCCTCGGAGGTGAAATTCTCGCTGGCGATCAGTTCGATCTGCGCGTCCTGCCGCTCCACTTCCTGTTCAATCGCCCGATAGACTTCCGGGTCCACCTCGGCTAGCGGCCGCTTCATTTGTCGTTCTGGCGTCATGATTGTCGAAATCTCCGTTCCAGTGCGTTTCGCTCACGGCCCCGACGATCCTTCACGGCCGCCCGGGCGTCTTTTCCAACTGCGCGATCTTGGCCACCCGGCGCGCGTGGCGGCCGCCGGCAAAGCCGGTTTCGAGAAAGATGCGGGTCAGGTAGTTTGCCTGCTCCTCGTCTACATACCGGGCGCCCAGGGTCAGCACGTTGGCGTCGTTGTGCTCGCGCGTCAGCCGCACTTCATCTTCGGAAACCGCCGGCGCCGCGCGCACACCCGCGATTTTGTTCGCCGCCATGGCCATGCCAATGCCCGTCGAGCAGACCAGGATGCCGCGGTCGGCGCGCCCGGCCGCGACTTCACGCCCGACCGGCTGCGCGTAGTCCGGATAATCGCACGATTCCGCACTCGCCGGTCCGAAATCGGTTACTTCGTGACCCTGGCTGGCCAACGTCTGCCGCAGCTTTTCTTTTAAGACAAATCCGGCGTGATCCGCGGCAATGGCAATTTTCATTTGGAAAGACTTCAATTTTACCATGCTAAGATCGTTGTTTACCCCCCATAACCATGCTCTGGAGCAAGCTCTTTATCCCCACCCTGCGCGAGGTGCCCGCCGAAGCCGAGGTTGCCAGCCATCAGTTGCTGTTACGCGCCGGTTACGTTCGCCAGCTCTCAGCCGGCATCTACTCATTTCTGTTTCTGGCGCAGCGCTCGCTGCTGAAGATTCAGAACATCGTTCGCCAGGAAATGAACGCGATGGGCGCTCAGGAGTTTTCTCTCCCCGCCCTGAATCCCGCCGAACTGTGGCAGGAGTCCGGCCGCTGGGACGTAATGGGCGACAACCTGTTCCGCTTCAAGGACCGTTTCGGCCGCGATATGTGCCTCGCCATGACGCACGAGGAAGTAATGACCGCGATCGCGCGGGGCGAGCTGCGCAGTTACAAACAGCTACCGCAAATCTGGTACCAGATCCAGACCAAGTTCCGCGATGAGCCGCGTCCCAAATCCGGCCTGCTGCGCGTCCGCGAATTCATGATGAAGGATTCCTATTCTTTCGACGTGGATCAGGCCGGCCTGGATGCGGCCTACGACCAGCACTACAAGACGTACGGCCGCATCTTCGACCGCTGCGGCTTGGCGTACACGGCCGTGGAGGCGCACTCGGGAGCCATGGGTGGCAGCCAGTCGCACGAATTCATGGTGGCATCGGAAGCCGGTGAGGACTTGGTGGCCCGCTGCCCGAAATGCGGATATGCCGCCAATTTGGAGAAAGCGGTTTCGGTTCCCGCCGCGCCGGCCGCCGCCGACCCGGCCGGCGATCTGACCCCGGAGGAGTTCCACACACCCGGCCGCAAGACCATCGCCGAAGTCGCCGCATTTACGGGGCTGCCCGAGACGTCGCAGATGAAGAGTCTGGTGGTGGTGGCCGATGGCAAGCCGGTGCTGATCCTGTTGCGCGGCGATCACCAGTTGAGCGAAACCAAGGCGGGGGCCATATTGAACGATCCCGAGTTCCGTCCCGCGCAGGCCGACGAAATCCGCCAGTGGTTCGGCGCCGATGCCGGATCGCTCGGGCCGGTGGGCGTGCGCAACATGGCCGTCTACGCCGACCGGGCGCTCGATGGACGCCGCAACATGATCGCCGGCGCCAACCAGAACGATTACCACCTGCGCCACGTCACTATCGGCGAGGATTTTCGGGCCGAATTCCACGATCTGCGCCAGGTGGTTGCGGGCGACGCTTGCGCAGGCTGCGGCGCTACGCTCGAAGTGATCAAGTGCGTCGAAATCGCGCACATCTTCAAGCTCGGCTACAAGTATTCCGAACCGATGGGGCTGCGCGTACTCAACGCCGACGGCAAGGAAGTCACGCCCATAATGGGATCCTACGGGATCGGCATCGGGCGGATCCTCAGCGGCGTGATCGAGCTCAATCACGACAAGGATGGGATGGTGCTGCCGCCCTCGATTGCGCCTTTCGAGCTGATCGTGACGCCCGCCAACAACGCCGATCCGGCGCAGATGGAGACCGCGCACGCGGTTTACCAGGAAGCGCTCGGGCTCGGCATCGACACCCTGCTCGACGACCGCGACGAGCGGCCCGGCGTGAAGTTCAAGGATGCGGATCTGATCGGCGTGCCCTTCCGCGTGGTGGTTGGCAAGAAGCTAGCCCAGGGCAAAGTGGAACTTGTGGAGCGCAGAACCCGCGCCGCCACCGATGTCGCCGCGGCCGAAGCCGCCCGCGCGGTCCTCAGCCGCTTGGGCCGGTAGGGCTTCGCTTACCCCACTGGGCACTCGAAAATGTCGAAAATCGCGGCGCTGGCGCTTCAGCTCTGCCAACCCTGGTACCGGGTCTTCCCCGTAGTACCGCGTTTCAAGCCGGCACGCCCGGCGGAACTTTCTTTTTGAGGCCGGTGTCTATACCTTTACAGTGCCCGGACTTTCCTGATAGCGTGAAATCAGGGAGTGAGCCCGAGAATGAGAGGCTACCCGGTGGCCACAGCGATCCTGGATTTCACCGACCGCCCCGCCGCACACGCGACGGCCAGCGAGGACCTGTGCCTTGCCGAACACCTGCGCCAGGGCGATGAACGGGCTTATGAAGAACTGATCGAACGGTTCCAGCAGCCGGTGTTCACGCTTGCCAGCCGCCTGTTGAACGATCCGGCCGAAGCCGCCGACGTGGTGCAGGAAGTGTTTCTGAAGGTTTTCCGCTCGATCGGCCATTTCCGCGGCCAGAGCAGCCTCAAGACATGGCTATACCGGATTACCGTCAACGAAGCGCATAACGCGCGCCGCTGGTTTTTCCGACATCGCCGCCGCGAGACGGAGTTGGATGGCCCAGCCGAGGAAGCCAACCACTTTTGGCTGGAGACGGTGGCGGATCATGGGCGATCCCCGTTCGAGGAGGCCTGCGGCCAGGAGCAGCACCGCATCATTGAAGCCGCCCTCTTGCGTTTGAATCCTCATTTCAAGGAGGCCGTTGTGCTGAGGGATATCGCGGACCTCAGCTACGAAGAAATTGCCGAGGTGCTGGATGTCTCCCTCGGAACCGTGAAGTCAAGAATCCTGCGGGGCCGCGAAGCCCTGCGGCTGGAACTCGCGGGCAGCCTCGGTGAGAGGCCGGTCCTGCGATTGGTGCCGAAGACGGCAGAGTAAAGGTATGAGCTGCGAATACGCCCGAGCAAGAATCTCTTCACTCCTTGACCACGGGCTGGAGGACCAGGAACGCCACGACACGCTGGCGCACCTGGAATCCTGCGGCCAATGTCACGATGAGTACCAGGCGCTGGAAAAACAGCGTCTGGCGATGCGGTCCATGGAGGAACTGGCGGTGCCGCCGGTGTTGACCCACCGGCTGCGCGTGCTCGCTTCCCATGAGCGCGTGCGGCAAATGGCGCGGGCCAGCCTTTCCGCGCGGCTGCGGGACATGGCGGACAACGCCCGGCTCTTCAGGGACAATATGATGCGGCCGGTAGCCCTGCCCGTCGGCGGCGGCCTGCTTTCCGCCATCCTTCTGTTCAGCATTCTGGCGCCCGGACTGAGCTTCACCCGCAACCTGGATTCCGATGCTTCCGTGATCTCGCTGGTCACCCTGCCGGAAGGCAGACTAGTCGGCGCAAATGGGGCGGTTGTCCGCCTCGATATGGTGGGCTCGATTCCTTCTTCGTTCGACAGCACGGTGGTGGAGCTGACGGTGGACCGGTACGGCCACGTGAGCGATTGGAAGATGTTGCGTGGCGAATTGACGTCCGACGTCAAGACCGTGATCTCGCTTTCCAACTTCAACCCCGGCACTTATTTCGGCATTCCCACCGACAGCAAAATCGTGGTGTCGCTGCACGCCGCTCCCGACGAGGCGCGGAGCTAACCGCTCCCGGTGGCGCGGCAACGGCTGGGACAGCATTTTCTGATCAAAGGCTCCGTACTGGAGCGTATCGCCCGCGCCACGTGCTCCGATCCCCAACCTTTAGTCGTTGAAATCGGCCCCGGTCGCGGCGCGCTTACCGCCAAACTGCTAGAGCGCGCCGCGCGCGTCGTCGCCATTGAGATCGATCGCGATCTCGCCGCTTATCTCCGCCACAGGTTTGCCGGGGACGCCCGCCTGGAAGTGATCGAAGCCGATGTGCTGGCGATCGACCTGGCCCAGTGGGGGCTGGCGCCCATTGCCGGCAACCTGCCTTACTACATCACGTCGCCGATCCTGGAACGCGCGCTCCGCCTCCGTCCGCCGTGCGCCGTGTTCCTGCTGCAAAAGGAAGTCGCGCACCGGCTGGTGGCGCAGCCGGGCTCGCGCGATTACGGCTACCTGACCGTCGCCACCGCTTTGTTCGCCACCGCCAAGTTGCTGTGCGAAGTCCCGCCCTCCGCTTTTCGCCCGCCGCCCAAAGTGGATTCCGCGGTGGTCCAGTTCTCCCCCCGCGCCCCTGCCATGCCCGACCCGGAAGCCTTCCTCCAATTCGCCGCCCAGTGTTTCCGCCACAAGCGCAAAACCATCCGCAACAACCTCGCCGAGGTGTATGGTAAGGGTGTAGTTGAAGGCTGGCCGGAAGCTGCCCTGCGCGCCGAACAACTCAGCCTGCCGCAGCTTGAAGAGATGTTTCGGAGAACCAGGTAGGACAGACGATCGTTTTTTGTCGCTGTCGAGTTCTACGGCTGCGGCGAGCCATGACAGACTGCGAAGAACGACGGTCTGTTCTACTGTGCTGGAAAGGCGGTGACTTATGACAATCCGACCTGAAGACGCTCTCGAGTACCATTCAAGACCCCCTGCCGGCAAATTGGCGGTGACTCCCACCAAGCCATGCCGCACGCAGCGGGATCTGAGCCTGGCCTATTCGCCCGGCGTCGCCGTCCCTTGTCTCGAAATCGAGCGCGACCCGGCCCTGGCCTACACTTACACCGGCAAGGGCAACCTGGTGGGCGTGGTCAGCAATGGCACCGCCGTGCTGGGGCTGGGCAATATCGGCGCCCTGGCCGGCAAGCCGGTGATGGAAGGCAAAGGAGTGCTGTTCAAGCGCTTCGCCGATATCGACGTGTTCGATATCGAGCTCGCGACCGAGGATCCGCGCGAGATCATCCGCACCTGCCAGATCCTCGAGCCGACCTTTGGCGGCATCAACCTGGAGGACATCAAAGCGCCGGAGTGCTTCATCATCGAGGAAGAGCTGCGGAAGACCATGAACATTCCGGTCTTCCATGACGATCAGCACGGCACCGCCATCATCTCCGCCGCCGGCTTGCTCAACGCGCTCGAGATCGTCGGCAAGAAGATCGAAGAGATCAAGGTGGTGTTCAACGGCGCCGGCGCCAGCGCCATTTCCTGCGCCGCCCATTACTGCAACCTCGGCGTGCGCCGCGAAAACATCTTGATGTGCGACACCAAGGGCGTGATCTACGAAGGCCGCACCGACCACATGAATGTCTATAAGGCGCGCTACGCCGCCAAGACCGAGGCCCGTACGCTGGCCGAAGCCCTGGTGGGCGCGGACGTGTTCTTCGGCCTTTCGAGCGGCGGCGCGGTGACGCCGGAAATGGTGATGACGATGGCGCCCAATCCGGTCATCTTCGCGCTCGCCAACCCGGACCCCGAGATCGCCTACGACGTGGCGCTGGCCGCGCGTCCGGATGCCATCGTGGCTACCGGCCGCTCCGATTTTCCCAACCAGATCAACAACGTCCTGGGCTTCCCCTTCATTTTCCGCGGCGCGCTGGACGTCCGCGCCACCACCATCAACGACGAGATGAAGCGCGCCGCCACACACGCACTGGCCTCGCTGGCGAAACAGGATGTGCCCGATTCGGTTCTGCGCGCCTATGGCGTGGAGCGGATGGAATTCGGGCGCGAGTACATCATCCCCAAACCATTCGATCCGCGCGTACTCATCTGGGAAGCCTCCGCGGTGGCGCAGGCGGCCATGGAAACCGGCGTGGCGCGGCGGCCGGTGGATCTCGACCAGTATCGCGAGGAACTCGAGCGCCGCCTCGGCCGCGCCAACGAAGTGATGCGCGCCATGATCCATAAGGCGCGCAAGCAGCCCAAGCGGATCGTCTTCGCCGAGGGCGAGCAGCCCAAGATCCTGCGCGCCTGCCAGATTTTGCTCGATGAGAAAATCGCCCACCCGATTCTGCTCGGCAATCCGGGGAAGATCCAGGCGCTCGTCGCCGAGTTGCGCCTCAATTTGACTGGCGCACAGGTGGTGGAACCAGCCACCTTCCCCCGCCTGGACGAGTACCTCGAGGAGTTTTACCAGTTGCGGCAGCGCAAGGGCATCACGCGCACCGAAGCCGCCCAGACCATCCTCAACCCGGTCACCTTCGGCAGTATGATGGTGCGGCTGGGCGACGCCGATGGCTTGATCGGCGGCTTGACGACTCACTATCCCGATACCATTCGGCCTGCTTTGCAGGTGATCGACGTACGGCCGGAGGTGCGCGAAGTCGCCGGGGTGTACCTGTTGATCACCGCCAAGGGCGATCTGTACTTTCTGGCCGACGCTACCGTCAACATCGAGCCTTCGCCCGAGCAGCTTGCCGAGATCGCAATCATGGCCGCCGAAAAGGCGCGCCGCTTTAACGTCGAGCCGCGCATCGCCATGCTCTCTTTTTCCAATTTCGGCAGCACGCGCCATCCGCTGGCGGAGAAGGTTCGCCGTGCCGTCGAGCTGGTGCGCCAGCGCGCGCCGGGCCTCATCATCGATGGCGAAATGCAGGCCGATACCGCCGTTACGCCGCAGATCCTCGACGAAACCTACCCGTTCAGCACGCTCAAGGGCGGCGCCAACGTGCTGGTGTTTCCCAACCTGGAGGCCGGCAATATCGCCTACAAGCTGCTGCAGCGCATCGGCGGCGCCGAAGCCATCGGCCCATTGCTGACCGGCCTCTCCAAGCCGGTCCACGTCTTGCAGCGCGGCTCGGACGTCGACGACATCGTCCACGTGGCCGCCGTCGCCGTGGTGGACGCGCAGGAAGTCGGCAAACCTTACCGTTCGATCACCGCCCTGGCGCGGTAGCTCACCGCTGGCGGGCGCGGTTACCTTTCCACGGCGAAGGGCGGAACGCGAGACTAACCGTCATACCGGTACAGAGCCTGCTCGATCGTGAGGCCGCGCACATCGATGCGGGCCAGGTCGGCGGATCCTGCGCCGTGGGCTTCGGCCAGCAGCAGCGTGTTGTCGCAGGCGCGGAAGGGCGCGGCGCCGCGCGTGGCGCGCGGGTTGTAGCCCATCACGGCGGTGGCCACGGCATCGGTCGAAACCGGATTCAAACCTGCGATCAGGACTCCCGGCTGGACCAGCCGCAGTTCGCCGATCCAGGGGCCTTCGCCACCGGCGACGCTTTCCACCCCGTCGATCACCGCCAGATCGATCGGGCGCGCCACCGCAAGATCCGCCACGATGCGCGGCACGCGGTAACCGGGGTCGTGGCTCAAGCCGAAATGAAGTTCCTGCGGCGCCGATTTCGGCGGCTGGCGGGTGCCTTCGTGGCCCACCAGATCGCGCCCGCTGGCGGGCTTCTCATTGGGTTCGTCCCTGCCCGCGTCATCGCCGTAGATGGAGGCCGGCAGATTGCCGAAGCAGTTCTTGAGCGAGAGCGTGACCCCGCACGTCGCGTGGTTTTTCAGCTTGGCCACGCTCACCATGACATCGGTCTCTTCCAATGCCTGGTTTAAATCGTAGGCGGGATACATGTAGGCGCCGCCCGGAACGGGAAAGCGCGCGTACCGCTTGTGCTTGCCCAACGCGTTGATGTTTTCGAATTCGACCACCGGCGCCGCGGCAGCCAACTGGCGCACGTTCCACCCCGCGTCGAGCATCATTTCCTCCAGCGGCCCGGCCGAAGCCCAGGCGCTTTCGACGAAGCGGATCCGCCGCGCGCCCGCACGCCCCATCAGGTAGGCCGTGGCGCCCAGCACCTTGGGGTGCGTGTAATGCGTCAGCGCGGGAGCCTTGCCGCGGATGCGCATCCCCGGGCTGCCCGTCATGTTGACTTTAATCGTCACCGTCTTGGCGCGCACCAGACGATCGAGGCCGCCCAACTGGTCGAAGATGGCGGCCAGACGGGCGGTCACGTCCTCGTCGTAAGAGGCGCAGCGGGCAATCGCAACCGGCGAGGCCGGCGCTAAGGCAGCGGCCGCACTCCGCACCAGCGGCGCCGCGCCCGGCGCGGCGCATATCATGGCGATCCATTCTCTTCGACTGAGCATCGGCTATAACTCCAGTTTGAGGGTGGCGCAGACGGCCACCCGGTCGATATCCACTGCGGAACCCTCGTCGGTCGCATAGACTTGCAGTGCCTTCTCCGCGCCGTCGGGAGTCAGCAGCGTGGCGCGGCGGTAGCCGCCGAGGAACTGCACGGTTACGTTTTCGACCGGATAATCGGAGTAGTTCACCAGGTGAACGATCTCCGTCTTGCCGTCGGCCGAAGCCAGCACGTTCGACAACATGGTGGATACGTTGAACAGGCGCACGCCCAGGTTCTGCCGGCCGACCAGGGAATTCACGTCGCGCCAGATATCGTTGAACCGGTCCAATTCGGCCTTACTGAGGGTGATGCTGTCGCCCGGCGGCCGCTCGTCCTTAAATCCCGCGGGGCTGGTCAGCACCGTTCCACCGGAATGCGCGAAGTCGCGGAGCACCGCCTGTTCCGGGGCGGTCAGCGCGCCTGCATCCACGTCCACCGCTACCGTTGTGCCGGCCAGCGATTCCGGCGTCAGCCGCTGCGGCGGCACCGGCGTTACCGGCGTGTGCTTCACCGCGATCATGTCGAGGATGCCGCCTGAAAGCAGACCGCCTTTGGCCGGGTCCTGCACCAACGCCAGCTTGCCGGCTTCGCGCATCGCGCGCCACTCCGGGTGGCGCTCGAAATAGTCGAGCAGGGCGCCCATCCGCCGCCAACTGACCCGCGCGTTTTCCTCCCCTGCGGCCAGCCGCCCGGCGAAGCCGCCGTCCAGCGACACCACCCAGCGCCCGCCCGAAATGGCGGCGTCGGCGATCGCTTGCAGGTACCGGGCGGTAGTGACCACCTGGCCCGCCGGCGGCGGATTGGCTATCCACACCGCGGCGTCGCCCCACGCACGCACCGCGCGGAGGAATCCGGTGTTTGTGTCGATCCAAGCCGACCCGCTCGGACCCGCCATTCTGCTGCTGCCATGATCTTCCGCCGGAATGCCCGGCCAAACACCTTGCCACGTGCCCAGCACCGGCTCCGCCGAACCTAACCCCATGCGATTGCGCGCGGTTATCTCGACCACCGGCCGCGAGCCAGCATCCGCCCGCACCGCGGCCACGGTTCTCTCGTCAAACGAGCCCTCCAGCACGATCCCACTCACGCCGCGCACCAACGCCGCACGCGCCGCCATCACCGTGTCGCCGCCCGGTACGATCCGCTCGAGCGTAACCAGGCCGCGCTTTTTCGCGTCCGCAAGCAGCTCCGGTGAAGCGGCTTCCAGCAGGAGGCAATTGATGGGCGTGCCGGCCAGTAGTTCGAGCGACCGCGCGTCCTGCCACGGCCAGCGCATCGGAACCCAAGCCTGCGGTGCCGGCGCGCACCAACCCGAAAACCAACCCAGCGCGGCCAGCATCCCTGCCGCTCGCATACCCATAGTCTTAATCTACTGCGGAACCGGCACCGGCGGTGAACGCAGATAATCGGCCCGCATCCTAATTGTGCCGTCTGCCTCCTTGCCGCGTAGCTGAATCCGAGACCCGGGTTGAACTCCAGCTCTTTCTAGGATTCGCCATACGAATGTAACTATCGGCGCGTAATCGCGCCGGCGATAGTCCAGTTGTGATGAAAATGACGTTCCGCTGATGCTCGGCGCGCCGGAACATTCCGCAACGGGCTTCGCCGGTTACACCGGCTCCGCAACCTAAAGTCCGCGTCGAATGCCGCCGATAAATGGCATGAGTGACGGATCGGCCCATGTCGGAACGAACAAAGCGCTTCCGCGCCGGTGCTATCGCGGTTGCCATACTCGCCGCTGGCTCCTGCACCGGCCGGCGCGCCGGCCCGCTCGAACGCATCGGGCAAGTCGCGGAATTGCCATTTCAGGTCGCCGATCGTCGCGTGACAGTGCACTTGAAGGGCTGGGTCACTCTTTCCGATCCCATCACCAATCTGATGTTCCTGGAAGACCGTACCGGCGCCGCTCGTGTGGCCCTTCCCTCACTCCACCTCGACCCCAGGCCCGGCAACTTGGTGGACGTGATCGGCGAAGTGACCGAGGGAGGTCCGGCGCCCACGATCGTCGCCAGCGAAGTCAGGCTCTTGGAGGGCTCCCACGAACCGCGCGCACTTCCCACCCGGCCGGCGGATCTCGTCGCCGGCCGAACCGGCTTCCGCTACGTTGCAGCCGAGGGCGTTCTTCGTTCCTCGCGCCAGGACCGCTCGGGCGACGTCGTACTCAGAATAGGCTCCGGCGCAACGGTGTTCGAGGCCTACATCGGCTCGACCGATCTGCCGAATCTCAACGGCACAATCGGCGCTCGCATCCGTGTGCGCGCCGTGGCCAATCCAAGCCGCGATGTTTACGGCCGCGTGGCTCGCGTTCAGGTGTGGATTCCGCGGAGTACGGACTTCGAAGTCCTCATGCCGGCGCCTCAAGGCATCCCCGCTCAGACCGTTCGCGAAGTGGCTGCGCTACCCCGGAATTCGCTGGCCGAGCGCATGCTCCACCTCCATGGCAGCGTTCTAGCCGATGGCGTGCACGAGGGATTGCGATTTGAGGATGGCAGCGGCTCCATCGGCATCCTTCAGTCCTCTAGCGCAGTGTTGCCAATCGGCGGGCTAGTCGACGTGTCCGGCTTTGCCGAACTCGACGGCGGCAAGCTCAGGATCACCGATGCCAGACTGCTGCAGACAAATCCAACGCGCCATTACTCGGATAAGGACCAGACCATCACGTCCGTGGCTGAAGTTCACGCTCTCGGCCCGGAAGATGCAGGCAAGCGCGTTCCCGTTCATGTCCTGGCCACAGTGACTTACATCAATCCCGCGACCGCGGTTTTTTTTGTGCAGGACCAGACCGGTGCCACTTACGTTGGTGCTCCGCGGATTCGCGAATTCAAGGTGCGCGCGGGCGATCTGGTGGACCTGACTGGCGTCACTTCGCCGGGCCAGTTCGCGCCGATCATTTCCGGTGCCTGGGCGGAACGCGTTTCCTCATCTTCCCTGCCGCCGCCGTCGCTAGCCGCCTTCGACGAGCTCCTTTCCGGAAGGATGGACAGCGCCTGGGTGCAGACCGAAGGCATCGTGCAAAGCCTGGAAACCCAGCGCGGCAGCACGGTGGAAGACGCCGTTTGGCTGCAGTGGGGAGATCACCGTTACTTGGCGCTCGTCCACAATCCACGCGCGATCCCCCTCCCGCCGCCGGATAGCCGGGTCCAGGTTCGGGGTGTCTGCGCGTCGTTGTTCAACGCCAGGCGGCAGATCGTCGGCATTCAGATCTACGTGCCCTTGCCCGAGTTGGTGAGCGTGCTGGAACCCGGTCCTGATCCGGTCACGCTGCGAGCGCAACCGATCGATGAGCTCCTCCGCTTCTCGTTCTCCGATTCGCCGGGGCACCGCACGCGAGTTCGGGGTGTCGTCACCCTGGCCAGGCCCTCCGGCCCGTCGTACGTCGAAGATAGCGGAGCCGGCGTCAAGATCGTCAATCACGCACGCATGGATCTCCGTCCCGGCGATGTCGTCGACGTTCTCGGCTTCGGGCACTCCGGCTCCTTCAGCCCGGAAATGCGGGATGCGCAGATCTCGCTCGTCGAACGGGGACCCGCGCCGTCGCCGCCGTCCATAACCATGGACGAAGCCCTGGAGGGCACTTACGATTCCAGGTTGGTCACCATAGATGCCACCGTTGTAGATCAGCTCAGAGGTCCCAGCCAGAACGCCCTAATGCTCCAGGTCGGCGGCAAGTTGTTCAACGCAACCCTGGATCACGGACGGATACCACCGTTGGACCGGGGTTGCATCGTCCGGGTCACTGGTGTCTGTTCGATCGCAGCCGAGAACAATCTCGCCTTTCGCATCCCAAAGTCGTTCAGCCTCGTACTACGCGGCGCCGGGGACATCGCCGTGGTCCGGTCCGCGCCCTGGTGGAATCCCGGCCGTCTGCTCGCTGTGCTCGGCTCCATGGCGGCTTTGCTGCTCGCCGTTCTCTCCTGGGTGGCCGTGCTGCGGCGTAGGGTCGGGTTGCAAACCGCGGTCATCGGCAAGAAACTGGAGGAAGAAAAACTGCTGAAGCTCGCCGCGGAGGAGGCGAGCCGGGCCAAGAGCGAATTCCTCGCCAATATGAGTCATGAGATCCGGACGCCTCTGAACGGCATCCTGGGCTTCGCCGGGTTGATGGCGGAAAGCGAGCTCACCGGTCTCCAACGGGAACACAACGAAGCCGTACGCTCGTCGGCCGAGAACCTGCTGGTTGTCATCAACGATATCCTGGATTTCTCCCGCGTGGAAGCGGGCCGGCTCGAACTGGAATCGCTGGACTTTTCGATCCGCAGGTGCGTCGAGGATGCTCTCGGTTCCGTTCAGGCGCTGGCCGCCGAAAAGGGCCTCGCGACCTCGGTTCAGATCGACGGCGATGTGCCGGATTGGGTCCTCGGCGACCCACACCGGCTGCGCCAGGTCCTTGTCAATTTGTTGGGCAACGCAGTGAAGTTCACCGCCGCCGGCGCCATCGCGGTACGCGTGTCCCTGCCTCCGGAACCACAAACTACGGCGATTGGCTCCGCGGATCCCCCGGCGCCGCGGATCCAGTTTTCCGTTACCGACACGGGCATTGGCGTCCCCGAGCTTCAGCGCGAGTTGATCTTCCAGCCTTTCCGGCAGGCCGATGGCTCCATTACACGGCGTTTCGGAGGTACCGGCCTCGGTTTGGCCATCTCCCGGAAGCTCGTTGCCTTGATGGGGGGAGGCATGTGGCTGCAAAACACCCCGGGACCGGGCAGCGCGTTCTTCTTCACCGCATCGCTTCCGCCGGGCCAGGCCCCAGCCGGAGGAGAGAAATCCGACGCCTCTAGTAGTGGCCACTCGCCAGCGGAGCAATCGGCGCACCGGACCCTTTCCATCCTGGTCGCGGAAGATAACGCGGTCAATCAGCGTCTCATTCGCATTCTTCTCGAGAAGCGCGGCCATCGCGTGACCGTCGTCGGGAATGGAGCCGCGGCGTTGGCGGCGTGGCTTAAGGGTCACTTTGACTGCATTCTGATGGATATCCAGATGCCGGAGATGGACGGATACGAGGCTACCCGCCGCATCCGGGCGCGTGAGCCGGAAAACGGACCGCGCATTCCCATCATCGCGTTGACCGCCCATGCCATGAAGGGAGATCGCGATAAGTGTCTGCGAGCCGGATTGGATTCGTATGTCTCCAAGCCGATTCAGACGGCGGCGCTCGACGCGGCACTGGAAGACCTCGCTGTCTGTCCGGACTTGAGCGCCGCCTCTGCGCGACCAACTTGAACCCGCCGGTCCTTCCCTCGTCGTTTCGCGAAGCCTCGCACCTCATTTGGCAGGGGCGACGCCCATTTCCTGTGCGGGGCGTAAAGGGGCGGGCATGCCCGTGCGTGTCCAGGCCTGCCCGCCTCTTTGGCCCACGCTTCCTGTTCAACAGTGATCTCTAGGACATTCTTCGCACCCATCTAAGCTCTTTGCCCGATTTCCCAGAACTTGCATTCATTGCAAAATCAAATCGTGCAGTCCCCCGATAAGAATGCAGTGCTTGACAAGAATCAGCTCCGGGATATCACCATGGACGATCCGGAGCTGATGCGGGAGGTTTTGGCGGCGTTGCTTGCAGATACCTCACAGCAGATGGGCTTGCTCGAAGCCGCCATCCGCGCGCAGAACGTGGCCCAGTGCATGCGCCTGGCACACTACTCCAAAGGCGCGTGCGCCAACGTGGGTGCCAACCGCGCGGCCGGCATGTTCAAGCAGATTGAGAAAAAGGCGGCTGGCGGCGAGTTCTCCGAGTGCGGTGAATCGCTGGTTTCGCTTGTGCGGGAAATGGATCTGCTGCGCGACGAAAGTGCATCGCTGTAAGGTGAATATCCTAAAGCCATGCCCCACTAATGCAAGCAAGCCCCACCAACGTCCGACCGGCCTTCAGCCGCCGCCCAGGGTTCGCTCAAACAGCGCCAGAATGCGCTTGTATTCATCTGCCCAACTGCTCGGCTCGATGAAGGAGTGGTTTTCCACCGGGTAAACGGCGAGTTGCCAATTCTCCTTGCGCAGTTCGATGAGGCGCTGGACCAGGCGTACGGTATCGTTGAATTCGACGTTCGAGTCCACCATGCCGTGGCAGATGAGTAGCGCGCCTTTGAGCCCTTCGGCGAAAAAGATAGGCGAAGAGCGGCGGTAGGCCTGCGCGTCGGTCTGCGGCAGGTTGAGGATCTCCGAAGTGTAGCCGTGATTGTATAGCGCCCAGTCGGAAACCGGCCGCAGTGCCGCGCCAGCGGCGAAAGTCTCGCCCTGGGTAAACATCGCCATCAGGGTGAGGAAGCCGCCATAACTGCCGCCCCACAGGCCGATTTTCGCCGGGCTGGCGCCGTGCCGCGCCACCAGGTATCGGGCGGCGTCGGTGATATCGTCCAGATCCTTTCCTCCCATATGCTCGTAGACCGCCGTTCGCCAGTCGCGGCCATGGCCGGCCGAACCGCGGTAATCGACGTCGATCACGATAAACCCACGTTCCATCAGCAGATGGTCGAACAGATACTCGCGATAGTAGTTGGCGCTCCACCAACGGTCCACGTTCTGCAGATATCCTGCGCCATGCACGAACACCACGCCGGGGCCACCCTTGTGATAGTGGGCCGGCTTGAACAGGCGCGCCGGCACCTCGACGCCGTCGCGCGCGGTGAAGGTAACGATCGGAACGTCCAGCCATGGGTAGGCGGCAAAATCGGGCGCGGGCGAAGTGGTGAGCCGCTGCGGCTCGGCGGCCGGCCGGTTCTCCTGGACGAAGAGATCGGGCGGCTGATTCGTGTAGGAGTAGATATCGGCGATCCAGCGCTCGTCGGGCGAAAGCGTGGTGGCGTGCTTGCCTGGCCGGCCGGTGAGCCGGGTGAGAGCGCCGCCTTCGCCGCTCATCTCGTAGAGGTGATTCTCGTAAGCCGAATCCTTGCTGGCAGTGATATAGAAATGCGATTTGTCGCGCGATTGGCGGACCGTCAGCACTTCCCAGTTGCCCGACGTCAGAGCGCGCGGCTCGCCGCCATCCCAGGCCACCGCGTACAGGTGCGAATAGCCGGTCCGCTCGGACTGGAAGTAGACTTCGCGTCCGTTCTTCAACCAACCCAGCGTGTGCGCGCCGGGACCGTCAACCCAGGCGTCGTCATGGTCGTGCGCCAGCACCCGCGTCTTCCCGGTGGCGGGATCCAGAGCGAAGATCCAGCGGTCTTTATTGTCGGTGGAGCGGCCCAGCAGCGTGGCCTTGGTGCCATCCTCGTTCCAGACCGGCATCGTCAGATCGACCTCGCGTTCCGGCGGCTCGGCGACATGCGGTGCGCGCCCTCCCTGCTCGACGTTGGAAGATGGCGTCGCGGACTCGACCGGCGGCGCGGGAAGCGCGCCCGGCGTACCCTTCTGGCCGTGATCCACCCATTTCATCTCGCCCGACGCCACATCGAGCACCGCCAGGCGCCTACGCGCTTGCGTGTCGCCCACGTTGGAGCGGCCACTCGAGTCTTCCGTGTAAGCCGTGTCGGTGATCCATTGGGGGACCATGGTGTTCCTGGCGGCGGAGGCTTCCACCACGGTGGCGATCGCGTATTTTTCGTCGGGCGAAAGTCGAAGTTCCTCGACCGACTGGCGCGCCTCCAGCGTGAGTGGCTTGCGCGGGTGTTCTCGCTTGCGTTTTGCCTCGGCCTCCTCATGCCGCGCCGCACGATCGCGGACAGTTTCGAAAAGCTCCTTCTGTTCCTTCTTCAGGCTCTCCTGGCTGGCGCTGGCGGGTTTCTGGTCAGAAGCAGCCTCGGGCGGCGCCCCGCCGCCCCGCCCACCCCGCCCGCCGGATCCACTCGCGAAGCCCGCTGGCGCCGGCTGCGGCGTTCCGGCTGCGCGAATCTCGGTCACCTGCTCGATGTAGCCGGTGCCGAGCGACATGACGAAGAGGTTGCCGCCGCGCGTGAAGTAGATGCGTTTGCCGTCGGGCAGAAAATGCGGGTCGGTCTCGGCCTCGGTGGTGTTAGTGATCTGGCGGACCTGGCCGTTGGCCGAGTCGTAAAGGAACAAGTCGCCCTCGCGGGAAAACACGGTGAGCCGCAGGTCGCGCGAGACGTCGCCGTTGAAAGGAGGCGACTGCTTCGCTTCCGCGTCGCTGAGCTTGCGTGGCGGCGATCCGGCGCGCTCCACCACATAAGTATCGAGCGGCGCGGACGGTGAGTCACTGGCCTGCTTCCACTGGAAGAAGACGCGCTGGCTGTCGTACGACCAGCGAACCTCGGTGGGCTCATAACCCACCAGCGCCGGGCCGCGCATGATGCTGTCCACCGTGAGCGAGAACTTCTCCGCCGTCCGGGCCGGGAAATTGAATAGCGTCAGCGCGATGAGGATGACAGCTTGTCGGGTCAAGACAGCATCATATCGCAACCGGCCGGATCGATTGGCCCGGCGCTGCCGTTCTTCGCGGACTCGCCCGCTCGATGAAAAACCATGGCACGGCGGGGTTGATCTCGCACACTCTGGAAGGACCCGAGCGGAGGATAGGGCGACGCAGGGATGTGACCCGAGCGTCGATTCAGCGGCCGGAACGGCCGGGGCGGCGTCAGCCGTGCCGATGGATCGCGAGTAGGTTGGGGTCAGCCCTGCGCCCGCAGGAAAGCCCCAGAGGCTGAAGCCCCTGGCTACCAGTGTGTCGAGGGTCGGGGTAGGGATGCCGGTTGTCCGGCCCCCCGCGGAGACCCGTGCGTGCGCTGCTAACGCACACGGCTCCTATCTTGGGTGCTTGGCGGCGAGCCGCGCCCAGGGGTAAGGATGCAGGAGTTCGGCGAAGGCAGAAATCCGTTCGCCAGAGTCTCGGTGCCCCCACGTCCAGCGGCCCCGTTGACTGCGCTGCCGTGGTGTGGCCGACCAGGGTTCGCTACTCTTTCCTGTGTGGCTCTTGCATTCACGACTCGATGCCGGTTTTCGCCAGCGCGCCACGGCTCAAGCCGTGCCCTGCCTATCTGGGGTCCGGCCCGCAAAAGGCCATGAAAAAACTGCACTTAGCTTAGCGGTGTCTTTCCACCCCGATATAAGGCCAGCCGCCTCTGTGCGCGTCCATGCCGCACAGCCGGCCCGATGAGCCGATTGGGCACGGCTTACTGCGTATTAGGGAGAAGCACCCTGGTCCGGGCGGAAACCGGCAACTGCCGGAGGACGGTTTCCCCGGCTGACCGCCAGCCAGAGTGAGTTTCTCGGAGGACGGCAAGCCGGCGTGGCTAGCTCATGAAGCCAGCCCACGCCGACTTGCCGAGCACGTAGACCGCCCAGGGAAGCACCACCGCGAAAAGTGCGCCCCCAAACGACAGTTTCTTGCCCGCCGCCGCTTTCAGTCCAACGGCCATCAGCAAGATCGTCCAGAAGGAAAACAGGTCGAGCGAGGTGGCCAGCGAGTACAGAAACTTGTTCTTATCCGGGTCCATGAACGCCGCCGGGTTGAACGCCAGCGGGTTTTGAATGTTGATCTCGTCCGGGTTCTTCAGGAAGATCACCACAACTGTCAGGATCGACGAGACCAGCGAGACCAGGCACGAATAACTTACCACCGCAAAAATCTGTTTGAAGCGGATCCCCGCGGAGAGAATCAATGCCATCAGTGCCAGGACGCCGGCCATGATCACATAGACGACGGGAACAAAGAGGATGCCCACATAGGCCATGATCGAGGCGATTTTGACGCCCATCGCAACCCCTTGCTCGCGCTGCTCCGGCGTCATCTGCTGCGCCCGCGAACTGGCTTCCATCCCGTGCCGGACGATGCGCTCCCAGCCGATGCGCTGCCCCATGGTCATGCTCACCGCCAGTGCGAAGATCATGATCAGCACCACGGGCACAATCCAGGTGGGCCGTTTCGCGATATCTTCGAAGGTCTTCTTGGGGTCGAAAAAGACCCCGCTGATTCGCGAGAATTCGCCCATTCCCGCTGGGGCCGGCTCGACGGCCGGAGAGTTTTCGGGTGTCATATCTTTGGTGATTGTACGCCATCCCCGGCCATTTGTTCCATGGAACATTCCGCGCCGCAACTGCGTAAGCCGAAATCGAGGCTTTTCATGCGCGCTTTGCTGATTCCGCCCGTGCTGGCAGCCATGTTGGCGCTCGCGGGCTGCGATATTGACGATTTCGACGGCGGTTGGCAACATTTCAACCGCGATTTTCATTACAGCTACCCGTGCGCCCCGGGCAGCCGGATCTCGGTCGAGACCTTTAACGGTTCGGTCGAGGTTTCCAGTTGGGATGAGGATAGTATCGAGATCGGCGGAACCAAGTACGGTCCCACGCAGGCTGCCGCCGACACACTGCGCATCGATATCGACCGCTCTACCGGGTCGGTTGCCATCCGCGCCGTTCGGCCGGTCGAGCGGCGCAACAACCAGGGAGCGCGCTTCGTCCTCAAGGTGCCGCGCACGGCCGTGATCGAGCGCATCACCTCCAGCAACGGCGCAATCCACACGGTAGATGGCGCCGGCCCGGCACATTTCCGTACCAGCAACGGTTCGGTGCGGGTGGAGCGCCTGCACGGCAGGCTGGATGCGGAGACATCGAATGGCCCAATCGACCTGGTGGACACCGAAGGCGACGCCCTGCTGCGGACCTCGAACGGGCACGTGGATGTCCGGGGGCTGCGCGGCGCGCTCGATGCCACTACCAGTAACAGCTCGATCACGGCGGAGATTCGCCGCACCTCAAGCGACGTCCGCGCCCACACCAACAACGGCTCGATCGATCTGGATCTGCCCCCGGATTTCGCGGCCGGGATTCGCGCCCACACCTCGAACAGCTCGATCGCGGTTCACCTGCCGGCCGCCACCAACGCCCACGTGATCGCCTCTACGAATAACGATTCCATCAGCTCGGAGTTTGAAATGACGGTGCATGGCGAAATCAGCAAGACGCATCTGGAGGGCGACATCGGGAAGGGCGGGCCGCTGGTCGATCTCGATACTTCGAACGGCGGCATCCGGATTCTGAAAGGCGGGCGGTAGGGCGAGCGGTCCTTGCCGTTCGCGTCAACCCGAGCGCTGGTGGCTACCAGTACCGCATGTCCCGCAGTTGCGCCGGCGGGTTCGCGATCTTCTGAGCCACCAGCGGAGCGATCAATACCGCTGAGTACCAGAGGCCCTGCGTGATCCCACGCTCCCAGTGTGCATCGGCAACCCAGCCCCACGGGATTGCGTGCCGAGCGTATTGAGCCACGCCGCCGCAAATCAGCCAGAAGGACAAGGCCGCCAGGAATGAAGCCCTACGGCAGTGCTTGGGCGACCATTGCAGGCGCCTTGCCGCCAGTCCGGCGGCAAATCCCGGCGTCAATGCCGTCAGCGCAACCAGAGATATCCACAATGCGAGTTTGGCAGAGATTAGCACAACTGGAACAGGCTGACCAGCCGTTCATTCGGCCGTTCATTCGATCGGTTCGATCGGAGTGCACGACGCAGAAATGGCGAAGGTCTCCATCGCCAGGTTTCCACTTCCATGTCGCACACCCGCGTGGGATCTCGGCTAAAATGTGTTCGGCGGAACTTGACCTATTATCCATTTCGAATCGTCCTGGTGGCGCTGCTGATCGCGGTGAACGGTTTCTTCGCGGGAGCCGAGGTGGCACTGCTTTCGGTGCGGCATTCGCGCCTGCGGCAAATGGCGGAGAACGGCGCAGCCGGCGCGCAGGCCGCGCTGAACCTGCTCTCGAATCCGGGGCGGTTGCTTTCGGTAACCCAAGTAGGCGTCACGCTGGCCAGCCTGGGGCTGGGCTGGGCCGGCGAGAATACCCTCTATCAACTGCTGGTTTCCCGGCTGCACGCGCCGGCCAATCCGCTCGAGGCCGACATTCTGCGTGGCGCCTGCCTGGCATTGGCCTTCCTGGCGATCTCATACCTGCACGTGGTGCTGGGCGAAGTGGTCCCCAAGAATATTTCGATGGCCCAGGCCGACAGGATGGCGGCGATTGTGGCGCCGGCGCTGCTGATCTTTTACCGCGTGTCATTGCCATTCGTGGTGGTGGTGGAGCGCTCGGCCGGCTTCATCACGCGCGCGCTAAAGTTGAAAAACGCGGTGCACGGCGGCCATTCGGCCGAGGAACTGAAGCTGATCGTCAGTTCGAGCCGCGGGCTGGGGTATCTGCCGGAGGCGCAGGAGGACATGATCCACCGCGTGCTCGACCTGGACTACGTGGTGGCGCGCGAGATTATGGTGCCGCGCAACGACATGATATCGGTGGAAGCCGGGGCGGCACTGGACGACGTGCTGCGAACGATGATTGCGAGAAAACACTCGCGGCTGCCGGTCTACCGGGGCTCGCCCGAGAAGATCGTCGGCATTCTGCACTACAAGGACCTGCTGCCGGTTTGGGAAGAGCGGCGGCGCGCCATCCGCTCCGGCCAGGCCAGCCGCAGTTTTCACATTGGCCGGCTGCTGCGGCCGCACCTGGTGGCGCCGGAGACCAAGCCCCTTTCGCAAATGCTGGAGCAGTTCCGCGCCGGCCACTCCCACATGGCGATGGTGGTGGATGAATTCGGCACCATCGTGGGAATGCTGACGCTGAAGGACGTGCTGGAGCACCTGGTGGGACGCATCGAGGATGAGCACGAAGAGAAGGACGTGCGCCGCGATGCGTACACCGGCGAGATCGAACTGGACGGCGCGACGCGCATCCGCGATCTGGAAACCGATTTCGGCATCGAGGTGCCGTCGGACGCCGGCTTTGAGACGCTGGCGGGTTTTATGCTCTTTCGCCTGGGCGCCATCCCGCGCGCGGGCGATCAGGTAGAGCACGAAGGCCGCCGCTACACCGTGCTGGAGATGGACCGCAACCGGATCGCGCGGGTGAGGGTGGAGAAGGTGGGGGAGGTGGGGTGAGGACGCCAGCGTTGGCGGCGACGCCGTCCCGGCAGACGCGGCGCCCGAAAGCTGGCTAGTGGCTCCCCTTAAGCTGGATTCTTTCGGTGAACAAGCAAGTACACGACCAGTAGCAGGCCAAAGCCCCCAATCACAGAGACCCAGCCCAGTGGATTTCCGGTGATGCCGTGGCTCTGCAGGAATGTGACCGCTCCATACATGAGTGCGAGACAGCCTACAATGGAGCCGGCGATGCTCAAGAACTTGCGGTCAAACAGGCTCTCCACCTTGTCCAGGGTGCTCTTTTGTGCCTTCTCCACCTGATCTGAGAGCTTTTGGGTCTCTTGCGCAATCGCATCTTTCAACAGAAGAACGTCCTTGGAAACAATCTCGAACTTCCCGTGAAGGTCTGTCAACTCCGTGCTGATGTGATCAAATGGATATCCGGCTTCACGAAGCTGCTTGGCCGGATCAAGACGCTCGACAGAGGACCCCACCAGCTGTTTCTTGGGAATGTTCGCCGGTATCCTGCGACTGGATCGTATGATGCCTTGGGTGTTCTGGTACCGGTCGTCATCGCGCTCGCCGTAGGGGATCTCAGGAATCTCGCCTTCTTCAAGCAGAAAGATTGTCAATTTGAAAATCGGTTCCCCGTATCCAAGTATGAAGTCCCTAATGGAGCTATTCCGCAAGCCCCAGTTTAGGTTGCCGCTCCAGCCAGAATCGATCTTGGTAGCGGATTGCATGATGCCCTCACGCATCATGGTTGTAGTCGGCGTGATGAACGCCATCAGATCGCATTCGGGGAAGACCTTGCGAATCGCGTCTCTGGTGAAATCGAATTTTTCGAGGCTAGAGATGGTGACGGTTTCACCCGACAAGACCTTTAGAAACGTTCCAGGAGAGAGCTCTTTCTCCTCATCTGTCGACTGAAACAGGACGTTCTTGCCCAACCGGATTTCTATCCCGTTGGGATTGATCCTAGCTGCCTCAGCATCTAGAATCACGGTCCCGAGAAGTTTCTGGATATCCTTATCTGCAAGGATTTTGGCCATCGATAGGCGCTCCCAACGATTCACATCTGGCATTTCCTTCGGCGGCGGATTAAAACAGCCTAGCCAAAAAGAGGCCGGGAAAACTTGCCAGATCGTCGTCTGCCTAATACTACGCTTTCCGGGGCGCGGTGTCCACGCTAACCCTATTTCAGCAGTTCTGCAGCTTACTCCCGGTTGTGGTATCACTGGGATCTGGATTGCCAATGCCAAACGATGAAGCGTTGCAAGCGGAGATTGAACGGCTGCGCGCGGAAAACGAAGCGCTGAAGCGGCCGCGCGGACAAATGTCGCTGAAGGTGAGCGAAAAGGGCGGCCTGTCGGTGTACGGGCTCGGCCGGTTCCCGGTGACGCTGTACCGCGAACAATGGGAAAAACTGCTCGGGATGGCCGACGAGATTCGCAAGTTTATCAAAGAACACGACGACCAACTGAAGAAGAAGGAGTAATGTTCGAGGCGTTCGAGGCGGCGGGCGTCCGCGGCGTGCTGCACCGTCCGTCGGTTGCTAACGGCGATGCGTTCGCGCTGACCCACGGCGCGGGCTCCAACGCCAACGCGCCGCTGCTGGTGCGGATGGCCACGGCGCTGGCCGATGCCGGGTATCTGGCGCTGCGCTACGATCTGCCGTTTCGGATGGCGCGGCCAAAGGGGCCACCGTTTCCAGCAATGGCGGCACGCGACCGGGAGGGCGTTCGGCAAGCGGTGGATGCCCTGCGGAAGCTGGCCGGCGGGCGCGTCTTCGCCGGCGGCCATTCTTACGGCGGCCGGCAAACCGCGATGGCTGCCGCGGAGCATGGTGTTCTTGGCGAACTCGCCAGCGGTCTGCTGCTGCTCTCTTATCCATTGCATCCGCCGCGCAAGCCGGAACAGATGCGCACCGCGTTTTTCCCCGAGCTGCGCACGCCGGCGCTTTTCGTGCATGGCACAGCCGACCCGTTTGGGACAGTCGAGGAACTGCGCGCCGCGATAACCGCGATTCCCGCGCATACGGATCTGCTGGTGGTGGAAGGCGCGGGCCACGATCTGAAGAACGCGCCGGCCGCGGACATTCCGGAGCGGTTCCGCGCGCTGGTCTGCTATCCTGAAAAATAACTTCCCGGGAGTGGATCATGCGCGAATACCGCTACACGACTCCCCACGGAATTGAGGTCACCCGCTCAGCCTCCCAAGGCAATTACCGCAAGGGGTTGAAGCATCTTCTGCACGACCTGGACCGGCACCGTGGGATCTATCTTTCGTCGGGATACGAGTATCCCGGGCGGTACTCGCGTTGGGACGTGGCTTCCACCCGTCCGCCGCTCGAGATCGTCGCCTATGACCGGCGCGTCGAGTTCCGGCCGCTGAACGAACGAGGGCGGAGGATTCTAGAGATCCTCTCACCCGTGCTCGCGGCACATCCCCACTGGGAGGAATTCGTTTCCGAAGGCGGCGCGCTGGTGGGCCGTTTGAAGCCGCTGCCGGCGCTGTTTCCGGAAGAGGAGCGCAGCAAGCAGCCCTCCGCGTTTTCCATTTTGCGCGCGCTGACGAACGAGTTCCGCGGCGAGGAGGATTCACGGCTCGGCCTGCTCGGAGCTTTCGGATACGACCTGCTGTTTCAGTTCGAGCCGATCGAAAAGAAGCTCCCGCGCGACGGCCACAAGGACCTGCACCTGTTCCTCTGCGACGACATCTGGTTCATGGACCGCAAGAAGGAGAAGATCGAGCGCTTCCGCTACGATTTCGCGCGCGGCGAAATCTCGACGGTTGGCCTCGGCCGCGACGCGGAGCGGATCCAGCCGGCGAAGCGCGTGCAACCCGGTCCGATCGTTTCCGACCAGACGCCGGAAGAGTACATGGCCAAGGTGGAGAAGGTGCGCGAGGGCATGCGGCGCGGCGATTATTACGAAGTAGTACTGCGCCAGACCTTCTCGACTCCGTATTCCGGCAAAGCCTCCGAGCTGTTTGAAAGCGTGCAACGGGCCAGCCCGAGCCCATACCAGTTCCTGCTGCAATTCGGCGAAGAGCAGCTTGTGGGCGCGTCGCCGGAAATGTTCATGCGGGTGGAAGGCCAGCGCGTGGAGACTTGCCCGATTGCGGGCACGGCGACGCGCACCGGCGACCCGCTGCGCGACGCCGACAACATTCGCGAGCTGCTGAAGTCCGCCAAGGAGGAATCCGAGCTGACCATGTGCACGGACGTGGACCGCAACGACAAGTCGCGCGTCTGCGAGCCGGGCAGCGTGAAGGTGATTGGGCGGCGGCTGATCGAATCCTACGCCGGCCTTTTTCATACGGTGGATCATGTGGAGGGTTTCCTCCAGGAGGGTTTCGATTCGCTCGACGCCTTCCTCAGCCACATGTGGGCGGTGACGTTGATTGGCGCGCCGAAGAAGGCGGCGGCGCAGGCGATCGAATCGCTCGAAAAGGACGCGCGGGGGTGGTATGGCGGCGCCATCGGCATGATCTCGTTCAACGGCGACATCAACACCGGCATCCTGATTCGTACCACTTACCTGCGCAATGGCGTGGCGTCATATCCCGCGGGAGCTACCCTGCTTTACGATTCCGTGCCGGCTCACGAAGAACTGGAAACGCGGCTTAAGGCTACCGGCTTTTTCCGCGCGCTGGGTGCGAAACCGGCGGTGGCCGTGGCGCCGGAGCGCGAGGCAGTGGGCGCTGGAGTGCGGCTCCTGCTGGTGGATAACGACGACTGTTTCATCCACACGCTGGCCAACTACGCGCGCCAGACCGGCGCCGACGTGGTGACGTACCGCGCCGGCTTCCCGCCAGAGCTGATCGAGCGCGTGGCGCCGGGCCTGATCCTGATTTCGCCCGGCCCCGGGCGGCCGGTGGATTTCGGCGTGCCCGAATTAGTCAAGACCGCCGTGCGGCTGGGCGTGCCGGTGTTCGGCGTGTGTTTGGGGCTGCAGGGCATAGTCGAAGCGTTCGGCGGCGAACTGGGCGTGCTGGATTACCCGGTTCACGGAAAGCCTTCCACCGTGCGCCATCGCGGCATCGGCATTTTCGAAGGGATGCCGGAAGAGTTCGAGGTGGGCCGCTACCATTCGCTGTTCGCGCGGCGGGAGACATTTCCGGCCTGTTTGGAAGTGACCGCCGAATCGACCGACGGCGTAATTATGGGCGTGCGCCATCGCGAGTTGCCGATTGAAGCAGTGCAGTTCCACCCGGAATCCATTCTCACCGCCGAAGCCGGCCACGGCTTGAAGCTGATGGAAAACGCGGTGAAGCTGGGCAAAGCCGCGAAGGTAGGAACGCGGTAAGGCGCTCGCCACGGGGTTCGGCGCTGTGCAACATCGCTCGCCGACACATATTCCTTATTCAATCCTTATCTATTCTTTATTGACTCCTCACTTACTCCTTACTTATTCCGCGCCAGCGAACCGTCAGGTAGTGCCGGAATGATACTAAGTGTGCTTTCGATGCAGTGACTTAGTAGGTTTCCACGTGGTAAATCGCGAAATCGAGGATCATTGAACCTACCGCTGCTAACAGGTCATCTGATCCGAGTGACTGGACCGTTACGGTGAAATTCAGCGAAACGGACAGCCAAAAGGAGATGGAAACGTGAGACGCTTAGTAGCGATTAGTTTGGCAGGTGCAATGTTTGCGGCCGCTGGCCTGGCGCAGTCGAGGAACCCATGGCTGGAGCAATGGTTCAAAACGAAGACTGGCCATTACTCCCCGATGGAGGAAGCCCGACTGAGAGCCGAGCAGCAGAGAACCGACCAGGCCAATGCGGCGCTGCGTGAGAAGTCCACGCGGCAGGCCGCACCGCGAAGTGAATCCACGGCGAGCGCTAACCCGCGGCTGGAGCAGTGGTTCAAGACCAAGTTCGGCCACTACTCCCCGATGGAAGAAGCCCGGCTAAGAGCTGAGCAGGCGAATAAGTCCAAGCTGGAGCGTGCCACCTCTGGTAAGCTTCCAGCGTCGTTGTAAGACTAACCGGGCGCCGGGGATCCTGGTCCGGGGATCTCCGGCGCGTCCGGTTCCATTCGGACCAGAAACTTCCGCCGGCAGGGAAGTTCTAGGAGAGTGGAGATTGGGCTGGCCTTGTATCAGGGCACGGCTTTAGTCGTGCCGCAACCAGTCGGTATCCAAGGGCTTTTTAGCCACTGAGCCCTTTCCGAGTCCGCAGGGGCTGAAGCCCACGTTCTTCGTCTGATTGTTCGGCACGGCTAAAGCCGGTGCCCTGATACAGAGCCTCCTGGGCGACGAAGGCCTTGCGTATCCATACACTCAGATTCATGCGTGTTCACCGGGAATGGAGAGTTTTGGCATTTTTGTGTCGCGCACACCGCTGACCACGAGTGGGAGCGCGTGCGCCACGTCGGAGTGGTAAGGTTATTTCTTGGCGGGTCCTGACGCTTCGAAGCTGCGCATTCCCTGGTTGCGCTGGGCGGCGGTGCTGATTCCGGCGGCGCTGCTGCTGGCGTTTCCGCCTTCTGGGCTGACCGCAAAGCAAGACCATTTGCTGGCGGTGTTCGTGGCCACGATTGTCTCGCTGGTGGCGCAGCCGGTGCCGATGGGCGTCAGTTGCGTGGTGGCCATGACCGTGCTGGCGCTGACTGGAACCGTGCCGCCGGCCGAAGTGCTTTCCGGCTTCGCCAACTTGACCGTGTGGCTGATCTTCACGGCGTTTCTGTTTTCCCGTTCATTCACCGAGACCGGCTTGGGCAAGCGTATCGGATACCTCTTTATTCGCCGGTTCGCGCGCACGCCGCTCAGCCTGGGCTATTCGCTGGCCGCGGCCGACTTGGTGCTGGCGCCCTTCATTCCTTCCGATACGGCGCGCGGCGGCGGCGTGATTTTTCCCATCGCGCGCAGCGTGGCTCTCAATTTCGGCTCGGAACCGAACGGGCCCACGCGCTCGACGGGCGCGTTCCTGATCCTGGTTTGCTTTCACACCACCTATGTGGCCTCGGCCATGTTCCTCACCGGGATGGCCGCCAATCCTCTGATTGCCGATTTCGCCCGCCAGTATGCCCACGTCGAGCTGACCTGGACCCGCTGGGCCACCGGCGCCATCGTGCCCGGACTGTTGACGCTGACGATTGTCCCGTGGCTGCTGAAGCGATGGTGCCGTCCGGCGATTCGCGATACCGCTCCGGCGCGCACGTTCGCCGCCGCCGAGCTCGAGCGGATGGGCCCGCTGTCGCGCCGCGAAAAGTGGCTGGTGGCGATCATGCTGGCGGTGATGGCCGGATGGGTCACGTCGCCCTGGCATGGCATCCCCAACACGTTCGTCGCGCTGGCCGGGCTTTGCGCGATTCTGCTGGCGCGCGTGCTCAACTGGGACGATCTGCTCGACGAAAAGAAAGCCTGGGACGCGCTGATCTGGTTCGCGCCGATCATCATGATGTCGGACGAGCTTTCGCGCGGCGGCTCGATCGGAGTGCTCTCGCATTCGCTGTTCCACGCTTTTGTGGGCCTACCCTGGATGTTAGTGGCGCTGGCGCTGCCGGTAACTTATCTCTACTTACACTACGGTTTCGCCAGTATGACGGGACATATCATGGCGTTGTATCCCGGCTTCCTGGTAGCGATGCTGGCCGGCGGCGTACCGCCGATGCTGGCCGCGCTGGTGCTGGCGTACTTTTCGAACCTCAACGCGGGCATCACTCACTACGGCACCGGCTCGGCCCCGGTCTACTTCAGCGGCGGCTACGTAAGTCAGCCGGATTGGTGGCGCTTGGGATTCTGCATTTCGTTAGTCAATCTGGTGATTTGGCTGGGAGTTGGATTCTGGTGGTGGAAGGCGGTGGGGTTGTGGTGAGGGGAATACTACGTTTGGTTGTGCCAGCTTTGTTCGCCGTGTCGATCTGGGCGCAGGACGTCCCTGGCGCCCACGGCGCACCTCTGTCTCCATTTGACTTGGCGCAATCCATCGATTCGGGGACGTCCATCGAGTGGAACCTGATCTGGACGAGACTCGGAAGGTCTGAGGCACCGCCCCAGCTGCTGCCGGAGTGCGGTTCCCCCGCCTACTCGCCCTGTTCCACCGAACTGATCAGCGTACCGAATCCATCCCAGGTGATCCTGTTGGTGCAACCCGACATGCCAAGGGCGGATTTTTACCTTCGCTTCATAAAGAAGGGCACCGGCTGGAAATTCACGGGCTACCAGGCGGCGCCCCTGAAGTACTACCCGAGGCGGCACGAGATGATGCAATTCGCGAATAAACCGTTTCTGAGAGTTTCGGTCCAAGGGGAATCTGGAACCGGTCTTGCTAGTGAGATTGAAGAGTGGTTCGACCTGACGCTGCCGACTTTCGATCCAGTCTTTTCATTCCCCGTCCAGGGACATCGCGACATGCTGCCGCTGGACATCAGCCGCGAAGTTCGCGGCTATGCAACGGAGAATCGCACAAGCGGCGCGGAGGTCATCGATCTGAGCTTGCTTGTCCGATTCTCCTTCGACGGTAAGACCCTGGGCGAATTGAATTTCCTGGGAGTATATGAACGGTCGCCCGGAAGCGCAAAGTTCTCGCTGGGACACGCAACGATACCGAACAAAGATTTTGAGGATATGACCAGGATGTATGAGGGGCCCAAAATCGAGAAACTGCTCGTCTACGTCCTTCCGGAGCTCAAGAAGCTCGCCACGAGCAGCGATACTAAGACGCGCGAGGACCTTAGGCTGCTATTGGACCAGAGTCGGGATACGCCTGAGAAGCGGGAACTCAAGGCGTTGCTGCACGGCAAATGATGATTCGCGCGACTGACTGAGCGCTCGCTATCGCCGTCTCGCCTCGCGTTGCAGCCCACCCGTGCACCAGCATCTTGAGCCGACTCCTTTGTGGCTGGCCATCCCGCCGCCGTGGCGCGGGCAGTCCTGCCTGCTGTGTCGAGATTCATCTCGACATTTCTTTTCTTTCACGCGCGTGGAGATCTGCCGATGCCAAGAACGTCGGCACGACTGCCGACGCTGCAGGCCGGACGGCCCGCGCCACGCGCGCGGGCACTCCTGCATCCGGTTTTTCGCTCGAAGAATCAATAGCTTAGGTGGTTGAGAAGGGCCGACGAGGGCGTCGGCCGCGGACCAGGGGGGTCCGCCCCACAAAGGCGGCGCATCGCGAGTATGCTGTCCCCTCTGCCCTTCGCCCAATGCCATTCAGGGCCGGATTTCGGCAATTCAGGTCCTATTGATTGAAAATAACGGGCTTCGGCACCACACTGTATAGAATGGGGATCAATCTCGGGCTGGACATAGGGGCCATCAGCCTCAAGCTCGCCGCCCTGGGTAAAACCGCCGATCGGGGAATATTGGAAAGCTTGTGTGCGGCTCATCCGGAGTTCCGCCTGACGGAATTCGATGGACGCCCGCTGGTGCTGTCCGATTACCGCCGCATCTCGGGCAGTCCCATCCAATCCACTTACGACCTGCTGGACGAGTTTTACGAAACGGTGCCCGAAGTGCGCGTGGAGGGTATACGCGTCACCGGCTCGGGCAGCCGCACCATCGCCAAAGTGCTGGGCCTGTTCTTCGAGAACGAATTCAAGGCTATCGCGCGCATGATGGCGGCGTTTTATCCGCAGATTCGCACGGTGTTCGAGATTGGCGGTGAAAGCTCGAAGTACATACGCCTGGATGCGACCGGCATCCAGGATTACGATCGCTCCGGCGAATGCGCGGCCGGCACGGGTTCTTTCCTCGACCAGCAGGCGCTGCGCATGCAGTACTCGGTGGAGGAAGTGGGCGGCCTGGTGTGTGGCGCCTGTTCCAGCGCGCGGATCGCCGGCCGCTGCTCGGTGTTCGCCAAGAGCGACATGATCCACGCGCAGCAGAAGGGCTACCAGCCGGCGGAAATCCTGCGCGGCCTGTGCGACGCGGTGGCGCGCAATTTCAAGAGCTCCATCGTCAAAGGCAGGAAGGTGGAATCGCCGGTGGCGCTGATCGGCGCGGTTTCGCAAAACGCCGGCGTCACGCGAGCGCTGGCGGAAGCCTTCAACCTGCGACCGGAAGAACTGCTCATCCCCGAACAGTACGCTTGGTGCGGCGCCATCGGCACGGCGATACTCGAAGCCGAAGAGACACGCAAGCGCTCGATTCTCGAAATTCACCGGCTGGCCCAGCACGATTCCGAAGTCCCGGTGCAGGATTCGAAGCCGCTCTCGACCGAGAACGTGATCCAGTTGCGCGACCGAGTGGGCGTGTACACTCCACCGCCCGATGGCCGGCCGATTCCGGCGTATCTGGGTCTCGATATCGGCTCGGTTTCGACCAACGTGGTGGCGATCGACGAATCCGGGACCGTGATTCACGACGTTTATCTGCGCACGGCCGGCCGACCCATAGAGGCCGTGCAGCAGGGGCTGAGCGAAGTGGAACGGCTCTGGGGCAATCGCCTCGATATTCGCGGCGTGGGCACTACCGGATCGGGGCGCGAGTTGATCGCCGAATTCGTCGGCGCGGATTCGGTCAACGACGAAATCACCGCGCACAAAACCGGCGCCATCCACATATCGAGCACGCTCGGCGGTGAGCCGGTGGATACCATTTTCGAAATCGGCGGCCAGGATTCCAAGTTCATCTCGATTGAAAACGGCGTGGTGGTGGATTTCGCCATGAACGAGGCCTGCGCGGCGGGCACAGGCTCGTTCCTGGAAGAGCAGGCCGAGAAGCTGGGCGTCAGCATCAAGGGCGAATTCGCCAAGCTGGCGCTCAGCTCCGCCAGCCCGACGCGGCTGGGCGAGCGCTGCACAGTCTTCATGGAACGCGACGTCACCGGCTGGCTGCATAAGGGCGAAACGGTGCCCAACCTGGTAGCTGGACTATCATTTTCGATCGCGCTCAATTATCTGAATCGCGTGGTGCGCGGGCGGAAGATCGGGAAGGTGATTTACTTCCAGGGCGGCACGGCGTACAACGACGCCGTCACGGCTGCCTTCGCCAGCGTGCTCGAAAAGAAGATCACGGTGCCGCCATACAACGGGGTGATGGGCGCCATCGGCATGGCTCTCATCGCGCGCCAATGGCACCAGGCCACCGGAGCGCACACCCGTTTCCGCGGTTATGACTTGCACAAGCTGGAACTTTCCAGCCGCGACTTCGTTTGCAAGGCCTGCTCGAACCTGTGCGACATGAAGGAGTTTGTCATCGAGGGGCAGAAGAGCTATTGGGGCGATAAATGCTCCGACAAGTTCCGCAAGCCATCCGTCAGCGGCCGTAAGCCGGTGATCGAGGACCTGTTCGCTTACCGCGACCGGCTGCTCGAGGCGCTGCCCAACGCCGCCGAGGGCCCGTTCCGGGTGGGCCTGCCGAGGGCGATGGCGATGCTCGACCACCAGCCATTCTGGCGCCGCTACTTTGCCGAGCTGGGCATTCCCACGGTGCTCTCGCCGGTGACCGACCCGCGCATTTCCGCCAACGGCATCGAAATGGCGGTGGCGCAGCCCTGTTACCCGGTGCAGGTGGCGCATGGCCACGTGCAGGCGCTGATCAACCAGGGCGTCGATTACATTCTGTTACCCAACCTGGTGGACGCAGATTCCGGAGACAATTCCGGCGCCGCGCACTATTGCCCGTGGAGCCAGACGCTGCCGTGGGTGCTGCGCGCGGTGCCAACGCTCGAACCGCACGCGAGCCGCTTTCTGATTCCGACGCTCCACTTCCAGCTTGGGCCGGCGCAGATCAAGAAGGCGCTGGCGGAAACGATGGGCCGCATCGGTATCCGGCGCCGGGCGAGCGATCACGCGGTGGATGCCGCCTTCGCCGAACAGCGCGGCTTCCAGGATAAGCTGATCGAAGCCGGCCGACGCGCCATCGCCACACTCGACGAAACCGGCGAACCGGGCCTGGTGCTGGCCGGGCGCGGGTACAACATTTATGACCGCGGGGTGAACTGCGATATCCCACGCAAGCTGCGCCACCGCTACGGCGCCAACGTGATACCGCTCGATTTCCTGGTGACCGGCCGCGAATCGATGGCCGGCCTGGGCTCGAACATGTTCTGGATTTCCGGCCGCAAGATATTGGAAGCCGCGCGCCAGGCCGCCGAACGTCCCAATCTGCACATGGTCTACATCACCAACTTCAAGTGCGGGCCCGATTCCTACATCAAGCACTTCGCCCGCCAGGCCGCCGGGGCGCCGCTGCTGATTCTCCAGTTCGACGGCCACGGCAACGATGCGGGCTATATGACGCGCTGTGAAGCCTATCTCGACAGCAAAGGAATTCTGAGATGCTACCAGTCCTCGACCCTGCCCGCGCCTCCGCAGCCCCAAGCGGCCCAGCCGGCGATTCAGTAAGCGGCAAGCGCATTTACATTCCGCCGATGGCCGCCGGCAGCGCGCGCGCTTTTGCCGCCGCCTTCCGCGCCATCGGATTAGACGCCGAACCCACGCCGCCTTCGGACCACCGCACGCGCGAGTTGGGCGCGCGCTACACATCCGGCGACGAATGCTATCCCGCCAAGGTGACCGTCGGCGATTTCATGAAGGTACTGGAGGATTCGGCGGTAGTCCCGGCGCGCATCGCCTTCTTCATGCCCACCGCCGAAGGTCCCTGCCGTTTCGGTCAATATGCGCCTTACCTGCGCCACGTGCTGGACGCGAACGGCTACCAGGCGGTGCAGATTCTCTCGCCCAGCAGCGGGAATTCGTACGACGGGCTGGGCGGCCTGGCCAAGCCGTTCCTGCGCAGCGGGTGGAGGGCATTGCTGTGCGCCGACCTGCTGGAAAAGCTGCTGCTGATGCGGCGGCCCTATGAGCAGGTGCGGGGCGACGCCGAAGCGGCTTACGAAGAGAGCCTGGCCGATCTGTGCCACACCATCGAAAGCACCACGGTCGAGCCGGGCGAGCAATTGGCCGCCATCGAGCAATCGATGCTGCGGGCGCGGGAGCGTTTCCGCAAGCTCGATACCCGCCGCGACCGTGAACAGCCTCTGATTGGCATTGTCGGCGAGATCTTTTGCCGCCTGAACACGTTTTCCAACGAGAACCTGATCGGCTCGCTGGAACAATACGGCGCCGAAGCGTGGCTTTCCGATATCGTCGAATGGGTCTGGTACACCAATTCCGAGGTATTCCGCAAGCTCAAACTGGAGAACCGCATCTGGAGCCTGGAAGCGCTGGGCTCATGGGTGCGGCAGCGCGTGCAGAAGCACGACGAGAACCGCCTGGTGGAGATCTTCCGGGAGGATTTCGCCGGGCGCGAAGAGCCCGATATCTACGAAGTTCTGGAATGCGCGCGCCCGTATCTGCCGCGCGAAGGCGCGTTCGGCGAAATGGTGCTCAACGTCGGCAAGGCCGTCTACCTGGCGAAGAAGGGCGCGGCCGGCATCATCGATATCAGCCCCTTCACCTGCATGAACGGCATCGTCTGCGAAGCCATTTATCCCCAATTGAGCCGCGACCTGGGCGGCATCCCCATCCGCAACTTTTATTTCGACGGCACCCAATCCGACCTGGACCGGGACTTAGGAGTGTATATGGAGTTGGCGCGAAGCTACCGGAAGCGAAGCCAGGCGTCCGCCTGACGTGTCAAGTTACAGCTCCCCCGCTCTTCCCTTTCGGGTGAAAGCACGCAGTGCGCTGGGGGCAGGCGCTCTTATCTGGGCGGGATCGAGTGCGGCGACGGCAAGCTTGACCGTTTTTTTTCAATGAGTTAACTTTTGTACTCGGGCGGAATACTAACGGCTGTAATGTTGCAATTCAGTAAAAAAGGGAGCTTAATATGGCTGTGCCGTTCCTGGTGGTGGCAATCGTCGCGGGGGTATGTAGCATCGTGTTCTGGTACCTCGGCAGCACCTGGTGGAAATATAGAGGCCGCCGGGTGGTGACCTGCCCGGAGAATCATCATCCCGCCGGTGTTACGGTGGATGCGTTTCATGTTATGGCCGGGGCGGCAACGGGCAAGGCGCCACGATTGCGGCTGGACTCCTGTTCCCGCTGGCCGGAGAAGGCCGGCTGCGGCCAGGATTGCCTGCGCCAGATTGAGGCATCGCCCGAAAGCTGCCTGGTTCGCAATATCTTATTGGACTGGTATGCCGGCAAGGATTGCTGTTCCTGCGACATGCCGATCGGCGTATTTACGCTGGCCGGCGCTAAGCCCGCCGTGCTTCGCCCCGATGGAACTTCCATGGAATGGAACGGAATTCCGGCGGAGGAGCTGCAACAAACGCTGGCGGAATCGAAGCCGATCTGCTTCGCCTGCCACATGGCCCGAAAGATGCTAAGAGAACACCGGGAATTGGTTTCTGGTCTGAGTGAATCCACCGGACGGCCCGCCCGGTAGCGGGATACGCCCTGCGGAAGGGAAGGTTGAGACTTGTTTGCGGATCGAGCCACGAAGCTGCTTCGCGAGGTCCGCTTCCTGTCTCTGCCCCTGGCAGGCGCCATGGCATTGTCCGCGCAATCGGTGTCGCCGGTTTCTCCAGCCACCCTTTACACCGAGTTTCAGCAGGCACCGCCGGCGGCGGTGATGGCGGCGATTCGCGGTGAAACGGAGGCCATCATGGGCCGCCTGGGAATCGGGCTGGAGTGGCGCGCGCTGGCGTCGGCAACCGGCAGTGAAGTCTCGGCCCAACTGGCGGTGATCCGCTTCCAGGGCAGGTGCGACGTGAGCGGCCTCAGCCCGCACCGCGTGCAGCCCGGCGCGCTGGGGTGGACGCACGAAAGCGACGGAGTCATCCTGCCATTCGGCGCGGTCGATTGCGACCGCATCCGCACCTTCCTCCAGGTAGACTTGCTGGGCGTGGCGGCCAGCGATCGGGAACTGGTATTCGGCCGAGCCGTGGGCAGAGTAATGGCCCACGAGTTGTATCACATATTCACCCGAAGCCCGCACCACAGCCCCGACGGCGTCGGTAAAGCGGCATATGCGGTGCGCGATTTGCTGGTCGCGCGTTTCGTCTTCGATTCGAGCGAGTCGGAAGAATTGCGCGCCGGCCAGCCGCGGGTTGAGGCTGCGGATACCACGCACTGAGCTGAGGGAAAAACTGCGCCCGCAGGCGCCGTTGGCAGGTCAAGACCTGCCCCACTTCAGGGGCGGGTTTCTTGCACCGGAGGGTCGATGGTTGCCTCCCGTTGCGCGGCGATCAACTGGCGCGCGGGGCCGCGGATACGCTTCCGTTGGGACCAATAGACCACAGCCGCAACCATGCAGATGAGACCGCTCGCGGTGACCGTCGAAGGGGCGCCGATGCGGGCGGCCACCACGCCAGCGAGCAGCGAACCGAACGGCGCCATTCCCATGAACACCATCGAGTAGACCGACATCACCCGCCCACGCAGCTCATCGGGCACCATGCTTTGGATCAGCGTGTTGGACGAGGCCATTTCGATCATCATGCTGAACCCCACCGGCACCAGGATGCCGGCGGACAGCCAGAATGAGCGCGACCAGGCGAATCCGATCAGCGTCGCGCCGAAGGCAAAGGATGCCACCGGCAACCACCGGCCCAGCCCTTTCAGCTCGGTGCGGCTGGCCAGCCGCAGCGCCGCCGCCACCGCCCCTACTCCGGCACAGCCCATCAGCCAGCCCAGTGCGCGCGGCCCGCCATGCAGAATGCGGTCGGCGAAGATCGGCATCAACACCGCGTATGGCATCCCGGTGAGGCTGACCACGCCGAGTAGTATCAGGATGGCATGCACCGGCAGGTTGCGGGCCACGAAGCGAAATCCCTCCACCAGGCTCTCCAGGGGGGATTCGCCGGACGCGACGCGCTCGCGCTCCTCGACGTTCATCAACAATAAGCCGGTGATGACGGCGATATAGCTCACCGCGTTCAAGAAGAAGCACCAGCCTTCGCCGATGGCGGCGACCAGAATACCGGCGATGGCCGGGCCGATCACGCGCGAAACATTGAACATGGAGGAATTGAGCGCGATGGCGTTCATCAGGTCGGCTTTGCCCACCATTTCCACCTGAAACGACTGGCGCGCCGGGATGTCGAACGCGTTCACCACGCCCAGCAACGACGCCAGCACGAAAACATGCCAGACTTGTACGGTTTTGGTGAGGGTGAGGGCCGCCAACGCGAAAGCCAGCAGCATGGAGGCGGTTTGGGTGCCGATCACGATGCGCCGCCGGCTGCGGCGGTCGGCTACGATTCCTCCCAGCGGCGCCAGGAAAAAAATCGGAATCTGGCCCGCGAAACTCACCACGCCCAGCAGCACGGAGGAACCGGTGATGCGGTACACCAGCCACGCCTGGGCGATGTTCTGCATCCAGGTGCCGATGAGGGAAATCAGTTGCCCGCCGAAGAAGAGCTGAAAATTCCGATAGCCGAGGGCGCGCAACGTCGCCGGGAGTCTCATTCAGCTTTTATTGTAATGTGCCCGCCCGAAGCGCCCCGCACTACGGCTCGACGATCAACGCATCCAGGTCGATGTAGCTGGCCGTCGCGGCGGGGTTGTGCCGGCCGGTCGCGCGGATCGTGAGCTCGTGGCGTCCAGGCGCGAAGCAGCAATAGGCAACTCGGCTTTGCCATTCGATACGCGGCGAATAGAGATCCACGAAGCCGCGAGTGACGCCATCGACCGCTATCTCCGCAACGCCGCGGTTCCACGCCTTGGTGTAGACATAGGTCAGCGCACGGCCGTCGAAAGCAAACCCGGCTTCCGCGCCCGGTTCGAGTGTGTAGGTGAGAGAGCCGGACCAGGCGCCGCTGCTCGCTCTATCGTCCTGGGTCCAGTCGCCGCGAAAACGGATGAGGGTATCGAAGTCGTCGTAGGTTCCGGCGCCGCACGTCTTCAGCGGGCGCCGGGCCATGCGCTCCCAGAGGGCGGCTTCGCTCAAGGACTCGCAGGCTGGGTCGAGGGCGGCCAGCGAATAGTTGCCGAACGCGCGCTCCGGGACGGTGCAATACGCGATCAACTGCCAAAAGGCGGCGGGTTGAATGCGCTTGGCCGCGGCCGGTTGCGTCACGAAATACCGGATGCGCCATTGCTCCATCAGGCGGACCATGCCGGACAGACTGCGGGTGGAGGCGATGGAGAGATCGAGCGGCAGCTCGTGCCAGTTATACTCGTGGGCATCGCCCGCCAAGTCGGCGATGTCGTTATCGCCGGTGAGCAGTACCGCGCTCGCCGGGTAGCGGCTGGCGGCGTAGCGAGCGGTTGCGCGGAACGGCGATACTTCGTCCACCGCACGCGGGGCGCGCATCCAGGCGAACGGCCGGTCCAGGTAAAAATCCTTGTGATACCAGGACGACGAGGGCAGAAACCAAACGCCCAAAGCCGCGGTGCAGGCGAACAGGACAATGGCGCCGCGGTAGATCCGCGCGTGACGGTCGCGTACCCAGGCCAGCACGGCGGCTAAGGCGGCGATCCACAGCGGCAAAGACGCATAAAGGTAGCGGGCATTGGGCTGCGCCCGCAGCACCACCACCGAGGACACCAGCGCCACCACGGCAGCGCTGGCGGCAGCCCGGCTGCGCGCCGCCCAAACGCCCGCCAAAACCAGCGGGATCAGCAGCAGGTATTGGAAGCCGAACGATCCGTCCTGGCCTTCGTAAAAACGGTGGGTGTGGAAGGTAAGGTCGAAGAGCGTGCGAAGTTGCATCGGTGCGTGAAAACGGGAATCGGCGATAACGGCCGGCGCGGGCGCCATCGAGCGAGGAAAGAGCTTGCCCAGATAGGGGAAAAACGGATCGCCGGTTTTCCACCAGGCGATGAGATAAGGCGGCAGCGCGGCAGCGGCCGCCAGCGCGGTGGCCAGCCAGCCTGTGCCGGGCCGGCCCCGATCTCGGCGCGCTACCCAGACGAAGAACACGAGAGCGGGCGCGACGAAGGCAACCGCGCCGAATTTGGTGGATAGCGCCGAACCGGCGAGGATGGCGGCCGCGAACAGGAACCGGGGGTTGCCGCTTGCTGCGTAGCGCCAGAGCGCCACCATCATGCCCAGGATCAAAGCGGCGAGCAGATTCTCGATGAACAAAGAACCGGTCACCAGTTCGACGAGAGGGGTAGCGGCGAATAGCGCCGCCATCAGCCAGGCCGCCGGGCGATCCAGCCAGCGGCGAGCGGCCCCATAGAGCAGCCCCGCGATCGCCAGCAGCCACGCCAGATTGAGCAAGCGCGCCGCCATCTCACCAGCTAGAAGATTGACGACCGCAAACTGAAGGTCGGCGCCCATCGGCATCGCCGACCAAAGCAGGCGGGCAGGCTGGATGGTGAAGGCGTGGTGCGCGGCGATGTTGGTTGGGATGGCCAGGTGCATCGCCAGGGCATCGGCGCCGGCCTCGGGTTTCAAAGTCACCAGCCAGTCTATGCCGAGGATGAAGACGAGAAACGCCAGCGCGAAACGGGCCGCTGGAGCGGCGCGCGCCAGTGTTCCGAACGCGGCGGCCACGGTGCGGCCCCGGCGCAGGACGCCGCGCCAGGCGAGCGCCACCGGCGCCGCCAGCGCGGCCAGCCAGACCGCCGGATAATGCACCGGCAAGCGCGCCGTGAGATACATGACGAAGACAATGACCGAGCCGCCGACGAGCGTCGCCAGAAGCTGCGTTTCGATCCCTTCTTCGCGCGGGCCGAGCAGTGCGCAGCCCAGCGCGCATGCCGAGACCAGAAACAACATCGGAGCCAGCGCGGCCAGCGGACCGGCGGCCACTCCGCTCAACACCAGGCTGCCCGCCACCACCAGCGGCACGAACAGCCACGGCACAAAAATCAGCACCGGCAATCCAAGCAACAGCCATGCGGCGGCGTAATCCGCCAGGTGTTCGATACCGAGCGGCTGCCAGATCTCCTGCGCGAACAAATCACCACTCGAGAAGCCATAGACCTCGATCCCCACCAGCGCCGCCGCCAGCGCGGCCAGCAGCCAGCCCAGCCATGCGCGCCTCACCGACGGGGCGGCCGCGCCGTTTTCGCGCCGGCCACGACGGAAAATGAAACTGCGCAGCACCACGAAATTGCCGAAGAACAAAAGCGTCTCGACGATCAGCTTGGCGGGCACGGCGCCGATCCCCAGCCAGGCGACCAGCGCGCGAATCCCCGCATAGGATGCCGCGCCGCTCACGAGCAGCAGCGCGAGGTATTTTGGCAACACTTGGGCGTGGCTGCGTTCGCTGTGAAAGACCGGCCGCCGCACCGCTCCGTACTGAAACGCCGCCGCCAGTGCGCGGCCGAGCGCCTGCGAGCCCAGTATGTGGCCGGTCGCGCCGTACGCGAAAAGGAAAACCAGGTTGTCGATGGCCGCCGTGATCAGCGACACCGAGGCGAACCGCAGCAGCACGAAGTAGATCTTCATCGAATCGACAATCGGGCTGAAATGCGACTGCGGATTCCCGGCTTGGTAAATGGTGCGGATCGGCTGCTCGACGATGCGCACCTGCGAGCGATGGGCGGCCATCAGCATTTCCAGTTCGAACTCGTAGCCGTTGGCGGCTATGGCCGGCAGTTGGGCGGCCAGCGCCGCCGGAATGCCGCGCAGGCCGGTCTGCGTGTCGGTCAGTTTGCTTCCGATGGCGGCACGCAACACGATGCGCGTTAAGAGGTTGCCGAAACGGCTGCGCCACGGAACCTCGCCGGAAAAAGTGCGCGCGCCCAAGACCAGGGCATCCGGCTGCGCGATCAGAATGTCCGCGACGCGTACGATGTCCGCGGCGTCGTGCTGGCCATCGGCATCCGCCGTCACCACGCCGGTCAGGCCGGGAAACGCGGTCAGCGCATACCGTATGCCGCTCTTGAGCGCCGCGCCCTTGCCCTGGTTGGCCGCGTGGCGAACCAGGTGCACACCAGGGAGCGCGGCGGCCTGCGCGAACCGGTCCGCATAGGCTGGGCCGCTGCCGTCATCCGCCAGGACGATGGCGGGAACGGCCCGCGCAACCAATTCCCGCACCAACTCGAGCATTTCGGCACCCGGACGGTATGCCGGCACGATTACCGCGTAAGCAATGCCCTCCGTCATGTGGTGCGCGGGACCGCTGTCATAAGCGCCAAAGTGGCTCTCCCTATTAAAACATTCACCGCGCCGAATCGCGTAACCTGGAAGGCATGGCAACTGAAGAGACGGTGACGTTGGGCGGGGGATGTTTCTGGTGCATGGAAGCCGTGTACCAGCAGATGGAGGGAGTAATCGAGGTGGAGTCCGGCTACATGGGCGGGAGCCTCGCCAATCCAACCTACCAGCAGGTATGTTCCGGGGCGACTGGCCACGTGGAAGTGGTCCAGGTGAAATTCGATCCCGGGATTTCAAGCTTCCGCGAGATACTCGAGGTTTTCTTCGCCACCCACGATCCCACTTCCTGGGACCGCCAGGGCGACGATGCCGGCGCGCAGTACCGGTCCGTGATCTTCTATCATGGCGACGTGCAGCGCCATGCTGCCGAGCAAGCCATTCGCGAATTGAATACCGAGCGGATCTGGCCCGCGCCGATTGTTACCGAAGTGCGCGCGGCCGGGACCTTCTACCGCGCCGAGGATTACCATCGGGACTATTTCCGCAACCACGCGAGCCAGCCCTACTGCGCGGTGGTCGTCGCACCCAAGGTGCGGAAGTTCCGCGAAAAATTCGCGGCCAAATTGCGCAAGGAGGCATGAGCGGACATGCGCCTGGCGATTCTCTCCGACATTCACGACAACGTGTGGAAGCTCGACGGTGCGCTCGATCGCGCACGCGGCGCGGACGCCATGATCTGCTGCGGCGACCTGTGTTCGCCCTTCATCGTCCACCAATTGGGCCGTGGATTCGCCGGCCCCATCCACGTCATCTTCGGCAACAACGACGGCGACCTGTTCCGCATTACCGCCAACGCCGCGCAATATCCGCAGATCAAGATCCACGGCGAGATGATGCGCGGCGAATTCGGCGGTCAACGCATCGCCGCCAACCACTACGACAACATCGCGCGCGCGATCGCCGCCTCCGGCGAATTCGACGTTGTCTGCTACGGCCACAACCATGTCTATGACGTGAGCCGAGTTGGCCGCACTCTCGCCATCAATCCGGGGGCCATTATGGGCGCGGCGTTTGCCGCGGATGGCGGGCGCAGCGATGTACCCTCCACGTTCGTCATGTACGATACCGACACCGGCACGTCGCAACGCTTCGAAGTAGCGTAGGCGCACGCGGGGCCGCGCACGCGGCGCCATCGCTCGCGGTACAATCCCAGTTGAATGTCCTCTACCCGCGGCGTCGGTTGGGCGAAGTTCCGCGTAGCCGCTGTCACGGTGGCCGCTCTCGCGATTCTCTCCGTGCTTGTGCTCCTGCTCAGCGGGGGCACGTTCTTCCAGCCGAAGGTGACGGTATACCTCTACGTGCCCGACGCCACCGGAATGGACGCCGGCGCGGACGTGCGCGTGGACGGGATTAACGTCGGCACTACGGCGAGCGTAGGGATTTCCGGCTCCACTGTCCAGGACCGCGCGGTGCGCCTGGTCCTGAGCATACAACACAGCCGCCTCTCCACCATCACCAGCGATTCGACGGCGGAATTGACCGCCGATAACCTGGTTGGCGACAAATTCGTCGACATCACCAGCGGCACCGCTTCGACTCATGTCCAGGCCGGCGGCGAGATCCACTATAAGGCTTCGCCGGATCTGATGAAGAGTCTGGACCTGACGGAGTTCGAGGATCAGTTGCGCATCGTGGACGCGACCCTGCGCGACATGGAGGCCGGCCGCGGCCCGATCGGCAAATTCGTCCAAGGGGACAAGATGTATAACGACTTGGTGCGGCGCATGGCCCAGTTGCAAAACGATCTGCGCGCGGCGGCGAAAACCACTGGCGCGGTGGGCAGCGTGCTCTATACGGATCGCCTTTACCGGCAGATCGACGATCCGCTGCTGCGCCTGGATGCGAGGCTGGCGCGCATTCAATCCAGCCCATGGCTGCGCGACACCGGCCAATACCAGCAGTTCCTGGATGCGGCCCGCGGCTTGCGCAAATCCGTGGCCGACACGTCCGCCGGGCAGCTTTTCCAGTCCGACGATCTGTACGTGGATTCGGCCCGCCGCCTGGTCGCGCTGGTGCAGACCGTGGACGACTTCAACGCCGGCCCGCAACTCACCTCATCCCAGTTTTACGACAACCTCACCGGCATGTCGCGCGAGCTGGGCGCATTGGCGCACGACCTCCTCAAGAACCCGAGGAAGTACCTGGGGATGAAGATATTCTGACGCCTGCTCCTTTGTGCAGGAGCATGACGTGAAGGCGGCGGAGCCTCGGATTCCGGGAATTCATTACTTGGCCAGGGGCGGTTGAGCCATCACGGCCCATCGCCCCGGCGTCCAGAATCGAAGCGATTTGAGCGCAACTCCTTTGCCCGAGGATCGCATTCGGGCAAACTACACTGTCAAACTGTGCAGATACGCGTAACTCGACTTGAGTGCGTCCATTTCCATTTCGACAAAGTAGTTACTGATCCCGCCCGTTTTGGCGGCGGCGAACAAATCCTTCCAATCCACGCTGCCCGATCCCACCGGCACAGATCTGCCTTCCGTTGCCGACCAATCCGCCAGGTGCATGGAGAGGAAGCGGTTCGGGTACTTGCGCAGGTAGGTGGCGGCTTTGTAGCCCATTCTGATCACAGCCACCTGGAACTGCAATCGGATCAGCTTGGGCTCGAACGTCTCCATCAGCTTGTCATAGATCAGCACGCCGTCGATCTCGTGAAACTCGAAATCGTGGTTGTGAAATCCGAGCTGGATGCCCGCCTTTTGTGTCTGTTCCCCTAGGCGATTCAATTCATCGGCCGCTCGCGTCCAGTCGGACAGCGTGGCATCGGGGTGCAGCGCAAACGTGGCGACCACCATCTGTTTCAGCCCGAGTTCCTTGGCGAAGGCGATCCGCTCGTCCAGGTGGACCTTCAATTCCTGGAACTGGTAATGACAGCTTTCGCAACCGAGGCCGGCGTCCTGAATCCTGCGCCGCATCTCGGCGGCCTTAATATTCAGGAGCGGCCCGTAACCGGCGCCTGCGTAACCGGGCGGCGAACACATCTCGATAGTCTGGTAGCCCATCCCCGCAAGCTGGCGGAGAGTACCGTCGAAATCCTGGGACAGCGCATTTCGCACCGGAAACGTCTGGCACCCGATCGGAAACCCCAGCGGGTCGGCGCGTAACCAGAGTGCGCCCGGTCCGGCGCAAGCGGCCGCTGTCAGACCCAGCGCACTTCGTTGAAGAAACTCTCGTCTGGTCGCGTTCATAGTCTCCTCGTCCGCCTCCGTTCACGCGGATTCCGGCTCCCAACCTCTCCGGTACTCGCGAGACAGATACTTGTTCGCGTCGGGCAGGTTGGTGATCTTCATGTTCTCCGCATCGTATTGAAGTTTACGTCCAGTTCGCAGCGCCACGGCGTACAGGTTGACCGCTTCTGAAATGGGCCATGCGTTCAGGAAATTCCCGGGGGACGGCGCACCACCCCGGCAAGCCTCCGCCCACTTGAGCACGCCGGGCGGAACGTGGTCTCCACTGGGCCGCTCGGGAGCCGGAGCCATCGTGTACCCGCGCATCTTCGATTCAGGAATCAGGCGTGGACTTTCCACCAGGAAGCCCGCCAGGATCTTGCCTTTGTCGCCCACAAACATCATGCCCTCGCGTGGCAGGTCCTGATGATCTTCTTCCAGTTCGTCCGGCGTCGGAGGTCTGATTCCACCCTCGTACCAGACGAGATCTACCGCGGGCCTTTGCCCCCGCGCGGGATACTTGAACCGCACGACGCTAGCCGTGGGGAACGAGAAATCGTTTCTAACCGTTGTCGATACGTTCTCGGCAAGCGTGCAATTGTGAGTCAGCATCGGCTCGACGCTCACGGGGCCGCTCAGTTCCAGGGCATTGAAAACCGTCCAGAGGCTGTAGTGTCCCATGTCCGCCATGCTGCCGCCGCCGAAGTCATACCATCCGCGAAAGACCATGTGCGTATAGCTCGGATGGTAGGGGCGGTACGCCTCCGGGCCGAGCCAGAGATCCCAGTCGAAGCCTTTCGGCACAGGAGGCGCTTCCGTCGGAAGAGTCGCGTATTGCGGCCACACGGGGCGGTTCGTCCAGTTATGGACTTCGCGAAGGGTTCCTATGGCTCCATCCCGGATCCAGGCCATCACCTGCCCCATGGACCCGTTCGAGTCCCACGGCATGAAGTGCGTGGCAACGCCTTTGGCCTGAATGGTGTCGAGGACAAGGCGGGCCTCGGCTAGACGATTGGCGATAGGCTTATGCATTACTACGTGTTTGCCGTGCTTCGCGGCGGCAATGCTGATGATCCCGTGGAGATGATCGGGCGTCATGATCTTGACCGCGTTGAGATCTTTCTCTTTGTCGAGCAATTCACGATAGTCGGCGTAGGCGGAACAGCCCTTGAACTTGTCCGCGGATCTTTGCGTGCCATAGTAGGTGTCTACGATATCTTTCGCCGTCTCTCGTCCGCCCGGGATCACGCTATCGGCGCCAGCCCACCAGTCCGGTTTGCCCAGCGTGGATCGAATTGAACCGAGAAGGCCACCGCGGGACCAGTCGCGATAGTCGACCGCGTCCCTACTTGGGTCGCAAACCGAAACAACCTGGATGTCCGGGACCGCGAGCAGCGGCAGCAGTTCACGCAAGCCCTGCGTCCCCACGCCGATATAAGCCAGGGTGATCTTGTCGCTGGGGGCGACGAGCCCCGGCCCTCCCAGCACGGCCCGGGGGACGATCGTGAATGCCGCAACGCCTGCCGCGGCTCCCAGGAATTCGCGGCGGTTCGGATCGGGTGTCATCTGCTTCCTCCTGAAGTCGACGTGGGCGCCAGCAACCAATAGCCGCCCGCCATCATAACCCCATTCCACCCGCTTTGCAGCAACTGGAATCCCGTTATGGACGCGCTGATTGCCTGCCACGCTTTAGGCCAAGTAGTCGACGATCGACTGCCGGGCTATTTGCGCCGGTAGAGCGACGCGAATTGACTCAGCTCGGTCTCATTGAGGTCGGAAACTGCCCAGAAGGTCATTCCGTTGGCGGACCAGTGTTGCAGGTGGTAGCCATTGAGAGTCTGTGCGCCTGCCCCGGTGGGTGTAGGCGACGGCCAGGTGAACAGGTTGATGGTGTGGTTATGACGGCCGTAGATCAGCGCTGCCGCCGCGTGGCCATCGAAATACTCGAGACGTCCACCGAGCAGTGGGAAGCCCTCCAGGTCTTTGACTCCCGGGGAGAAATCCAGCTTGCCGTTGAACCAGGGCTTCACGGTGTGCTGATCGGAACTGGGCACGTCCAGCAGGTGAGTTCCAGCGAGAGACCGGATATGCGCAGAGAGCACATCGCCGGCTAAGAGTTGCTCGCGGTCGACACGGGACCGCAACAGCGCGACGTTCCAGGCTACGGAGGCGCCCAACAGGAGGGACGCGGCAATGGCCAGCCAGCGCCACGCCGACGGCGCGGACTGCTGCCGGCCCAAACTCTGGCGAATTTTACGCTCGAGACCAGGCGGAGCTTCGTAGTAACGGGCATGCGCACCGATCATGCAGGATGGGCAGGAGAGCACATGATCGGCGAGGGCCGGGTCGTTGGTCTCCATGAGTCGCCGGGCGGTTTCGCAGTTCATCGCAGGGCTCCCGCCAAACATTGTTGGAGGCGCTTGCGGCCCCGCGCGATGCGCGACATCACAGTGCCCACGGGCACGCGCGCGATGCCGGAAATCTCCTTGTAGGACAGTTCTTCCAACTCGCGCAGGATGATCGCTTCGCGAAACTCGAGCGGCAACGCTTCCAGGCAGTCGTGCAGGGAGCCCAGAGCGGCCTGGTTGAGAAGGACGGACTCGGCGTTCGGGGACTGGTCGGCGGCGCTGCGCGTTTGTTCATCGAATTCCGTTGTGGGCTGATTCCCTTTCTTCCGCAGCCAGGTGAAGCAAGTATTGCGGACAACCGCCAGCAGCCAGGCGCGGCCGTCCTGGCCCTGGAAGGTGTCAAAGGACCGGAAAGCGCGCAGATAGGCTTCCTGAACCAGGTCCTCGGCATCGTCGCCGTTGCGCGTCAGCCAGCGGGCCAGGTTGTATGCCGCGTTGAGATGAGGCATGACGGTCTGTTCAAAAAGATCCCGTTTCGTGGCTGAGCCCATTGCAATACTTCCGGCCCGCGCGCTCCCCGGCAGAGCGGCGGGTAGGGACGCAGTCATTGTGACATAGGTCATGCGGCAGGTCCATCACATGAGACTTGCCGAGGTCCCGGTTTATTCCCGCTGATTTCGCAGGGCGCGCCGCTGGACTTTGGTCCAGTCGTAGATCGCCTGAATCTCCGACTCCGAAAGACGGGCTTCCGGATGCAGCAGAACGTAACGGCGCGGTGGCATTTGACGGTTACGGACTTCGGTTCCGATGCGCGCCAGCAGGTCTCGCTTCTGCTCCGTGGAATACCGGTCCCAACGTGAGAGGTCCATGTGCCGGCGGCCCTCGGCGACGTCTCTTTCCAGGGCCCACGACACTACGGGCAGGTAGCTGTATATCGGCCATTTCGTCTGCTGGGAATGGCAGTTCTGGCAGGCCCTCCCCAGCCAGGCTCGGACCTGCTGGCTGCTCTCCTGGACGCCCACCGTGAGGCCGGTTGCGTGTTGCTGCCGAACTGGTCCGAAAGGGTGGAAGAACGGCAGCGGCAGCGCGCAGCCGGCAATTAGACAACATACTTGTTTCATCACACTTATCCGTACCGCTGGAAAAATGTATTATTCCCCCGGGAATAAAACCGCCGGCTCCGCAGTCATGGCAGTTGGAGGGGTTATGGCTGACTTACTGAAGAACGGGTTGGGCGCCGATGGGGTTGACCGGCGTGGATTCCTGCGCTGCATGGCATGGGCCGGCGCCGGTGTGGTGTGGACTGTCGCAGGCGGCGTACCGACGTCGAAACTGCTCGGACAATCCGGAGCGAACGAAGGTCTTCAATTCGTGCAGATCAGCGACAGCCACATCGGATTCAACAAACCGGCCAATGCCGATGTGAACGCTACGTTGCAGATTGCCATCGACAAGATCAATGCCCTACCGCAGGCCCCGGACTTCCTGATCCATACAGGAGATCTGACGCATCTGGCCAAGCCGGCGGAGTTCGACACGCTTGGCCAACTCTTGCGGGGCGCCAAGGCGAAACAAGTATATTATGTTCCCGGCGAACACGACAACGCGACCGACGACGGCAAGGAATATCTGGCGCGTTACGGCAAGGGCACCAAAGGAACTGGGTGGTATAGCTTCGATCATTACGGCGTGCATTTCGTGGGGCTGGTTAATTCGGCGGCGCTGGAGGGCATGGGCAAGCTGGGAGCCGACCAGCTAGCTTGGTTGAAGGACGATTTGAGCGGCCGTTCGGACAGCACGCCGATTGTTCTATTCGCGCATATTCCTTTGTGGAGCGTGTATCCCGATTGGGGCTGGGGCACCGCCGACAGCGAGCAAGCGCTCGCCTACGTGAAGCGCTTCGGCTCGGTCACGGTGCTGAACGGCCACATTCACCAGACGATGCAGAAGGTGGAGGGCAACGTCCGGTTCCATACTGCCATGTCGACCGCGTTCCCGCAACCGGCTCCCGGAAGCGCGCCTTCGGCAGGGCCGATGAAGGTGCCGGCCGAGAAGCTGCGCGGAGTGCTCGGCATCGGCCAGGTCGAGTTCGTGGCGAGTCCGCAGCATCTGGCCATTGTCGATCGGACGTTGGAGTAACTCGATGCTGGCCAGGATAATGTGCTTAGCGGTGGCTGCCGGAGCGGTCCTGCTGGCCTTCAACACCCAGGAGGAGCGTGGCAAGGATCTGTTCCTGCGGCGTTGTAGTGGCTGCCACGCTCTCGACTTGAACAAAGAAGGACCGCGGCTGCGAAACGTTTACGGCCGGAAAGCGGCGAGCGTGCCCGGCTTTTCTTATTCCGATGCCTTAAAGAAACTGAAGCTCCGCTGGGATGAGGCCGGTCTGGACCGGTGGTTGAGCGATCCCGATTCGATGGCGCCGGACACGGACATGGGCTTCCGTCTCACCAATGCGGAAGAGCGCAGAGCGCTTATAGAGTATTTGAAGAGTCTGGGCGTGAAAAACACTGGGTCTCGCTTGTAGCCCGCGCTGCCGGTACTCGCGCGCCAGGCATTCCAGGCGGAGGTTAGCGCCGCCCGCGCTTTCCGGCACCACGGGAGTGCCGTTCACCGTGTGTGGCGACTCAGGATCGAGCGCGGGCCTCCACGCGCCGACGTGCGTGTCCATGCAAGCAGGCGGATCTACAGGGCGTCGTAGCTGGCGGTGATCGCTAGCTGCGCGTGTTTGACACCCTTGGTGGCGGCCAGCAAGCCAGCGAAGCGCTGAACGTCCCCCGACGTGCCACGCAGCGCAATCAACTCCATGCAGTTGTCATGGTCCAGATGGATATGCAATACCGACAGGATCATTCGGTTATGTTTGTGCTGCAGTTCGGTGAGCTTTTCCTCGAGCAAGCGCACATGGTGGTCGTAGACCAGCGTCAGCGAGCCGACGACGCGGCCGGCGGGCCGGCTCGAGGATTCCCGCACGAGCTCCGCCCGAATCAGATCGCGGAATGCCTCGGATCGATTGGTGTATCCCCGTGTGTCGATCAGAGCATCAAACTTGCCCAAAAGGTCGGTGGCGATGGCCACGCCGATGCGACTTAGTTCAGACATCCGCATATAAAGGTATCACACGAAACCGGCTTCCTCACAAAGCCGCGGGTTCGCCTCACGCTTGGTGATCGTGGTGGCGGTGCGGGTGCGAGTGGGCCTCTCCAGGAGCGTGAGCATGCCGGTGGGCGTGTTGCAGGCCGGTCTGCCTGAGCAGATCGGCGCTCCCAAGCACGGCCGCCGGCGATCCCTGTGCGACGAGCCGGCCGGCCTGAAACACGAAGCAATGGTCGGCAATATCCTCAACGCTATCCAGATCGTGCGTGGCGGTGATGACGGTGCGGCCGGTGTCCTTCCAGCCGGCCAATAGGTCGATCGTCTGGCTTTGGCTGCTGGGGTCGAGTGCCGCGGTTGGCTCATCGAGCAAAAGTACCTGCGGGTCCAGGATCAGGACGGAAGCGATGGCCACCCGCTTCTTTTCGCCTCCCGAGAGCCTGTGTGGAGGGCGATCTTTCAAGTGGGCGATATGCAAATCGTCCAGCGTTTGCGCTACGCGTTGGCGAATCAGATCGCGCGGCCAGCGCAGTTGCAGCGGTCCAAATGCGAGTTCATCGAAGACCGTGGGATTGAATAACTGCACGTCGGGATTCTGGAACACCAAGCCAACCCGGCGGCGGAAGTCGAATGCGAACCTCTCATCCTGAAAGCGGTCTTCGGTCAACGGCTCGCCGGCGAAGCGGACCGTGCCCGATGCGGCAAACGTGAGGCCATCGAGGAGACGCAACAGCGTCGATTTGCCCGATCCGTTCGCGCCGAGCAAGGCGACTCGCTGCCCGGCGGGGACTAACAGGCTAACGGCTTCGAGCGCGACCACGCGTTCGTAGCCGTAGCTGACGCCGGAAATCTCAAAAACCGGTGGTGGCAATTCGATTCCTCTTTTCTAACGCCCCATCCAGACGGCTGCCGCTGCGAGCGCGCAGAAAGCCGCCAGCCAGGTCCAGTCGCGACGCCGCATCGCGAAGTCGTCGAGCAGGTAGATTTCGCCGCGAAAACCACGCGATTGCATGGCGAGATAAACGTCTCCGGAGAGTTGCATGGTCTTGCTCAGCAGCACTCCGGCCGTGGCAATGGCCAGGCGGCGGGCGTCGTTCGCTCGAAGCCTGCCAACCATCCGGCTACGCCGTGACTCGAACATCTCCTCGGCCGTAGCGGCCATGAGAAGAATATAACGATATGTCATCCCAATGGTAACTACCAGCACGACCGGAACGCGCAGCACACGGAGGGCCTTCAAAACGTGGGCCCAGGGCGTGCAGAGAACCAAGAGCATGGACAGTGTCGCGGTCGTCTCGACACGGGACACCAGATAAGTGGCAGCCAGCAGTCCCTGCTCCGTCAGCGTCCACCCCAAAACGGGCAGCCGTCCGATGGAACGGCCAGGAGTGAGAAAGATGGCGGGCACCGCAATCAGACCGGTGAAGGCGAACGCGCCGGCCCAGACGCGGATGAGCAGAGTACCGAGTGGCACCTGCGAGCAGATTGCCAATCCGAATGCAAGAGCGAAGATCGCCCCGATGACCTCCAACCGGCGGGCAGCAGCCGCCGCGACGATCAGGCCCAGGAACCCGAGCAGCTTCACGCGCGGATCGAGGCTCTGCAGCAGGCCGCTACGCCGCGCAAGATCCTCGCATTCGAGCGTATGCTCCAGCGCCCGCAGAAAGCCGTGAATGGATCCTTCGATGACGCGGTTCGCGCTCACGCTAACGCCTCCGCCAGCGGGCCGCACAGACCCAGTTCAGCGCGAGAGCCGCCAGGAGGATGAGCCCGGATCCAAACGCCGCGGAAAGCAAATATCCAAAGGAGGGGCTGCGCAGGAACGGCGGCGCATAGTCTGGGAAGGGCGCCGTCCAGACGGAGGACAGGCGCTGCAGGCCAAGCGGCACGCCCGCGGGGAGCGCGTGATTGGCGGACACTGCGGCGATTTGCCGGCGGGCGGCGGGATTTGCGAAATCCCGCGCAGACCACTCAGCCCACGCACTTCCGACGGCGAGGATTCCCAGCGGGGTCATCAGCATTAAGGCGGCGAGGCCGGCCAGCAAGGGGCGGATGGCCGTCCAACCGAAGCGGGCCGCCTCGTCACCGGTCGCCGCGGCTCCCGGCACGGTGGCGCGCAAAAGCGACGGATGGCTCTGTTGCAGCCACACCACCAATCCCGCCGAAAGGATCGATTCGGCCAATCCAGCCATGGTGAGGTGGCCCAAAAGCATGGCCGGGACGGCAACGTGTAGCGGGTAGGGGGCATACAGGGGTGCGCCCGAAGCGTCGTGGAACAACATGGGCTGGATACCGAGCTCGATCCCCGCAAATAGCGCGGACACGTTGATCGACAGATAGCCGGCGACTCCCGCGGCGATTACGCGACGCCGCGAAACGATAGCGGACCCTCCGGAAATGGCGTGATAGGTGAAGTAAGCAACCAGCGACCCGGTAATCGCCATGTTGAAGCAGTTCGCTCCGAAGCTGGTAATCCCACCGTCGCCAAAGAAGACAGCTTGAATGAAAAGCGCGATCGAAATCGCCAGGATGGAAGCCCACGGCCCTAGCACGATACTGGCGATGGAAACGCCCACCGCGTGGCCCGTGGTTCCCCCCGGCAACGGCAGGTTGAACATCATCACGACAAAGGAAAAAGCGGCAAACACCGAAAGCAAAGGGATGAGTTTTGTCGAGAGCAGCCGCTTCAACCGACGCAGCGAGACATACCAGAACGGCGCTGCACCCGCGTACAGGGCCGCGCAGGTCTCCGGGCTCAAATAACCGTCGGGGATGTGCATTCTTGGCGGGCCGACCGGTAGGGGGCGGGTCCCAGTCGTAGTACCGCTCCCGAAATCGTAGCACGATTGTGCTTGGCGAAGTGGGCGGGAGGCGGCCGCGGCGCCACCTTGCACCCAGACCTGTAGGTGAAGTTCACGCTTGCTTACGAGGGTATGCGCACCTTAACCACCCCGCAATTGGGATCTCGGGAACTGCTCCGTCCACCAGCCCCACTTGCCGGTGCGTAGTTTGTGGCGAAGTTCTCCGCGCAATAGTGCGCCCCGCGAGACACAAAAAAGGCTGAGGGGGAGACCCTCGGCCGGTCGCACAAGAACATGAAGCCAAGACCGCAAAGAATGGGCACGTACTGCTTTCGCGGACGTACTTACTTCACTGCGCGACCATGCAGGAAGGCAAGAAGTAGGTTAGGTCTGATGCGGCAAGGCGGAGACGGGCAGGGATGCTGAATCCCCGACCTTCCGCACAGGTTGAACAGTGAATCAATTAGTCGAAACCGATTTACTATTCGAATAACCATCCGAACCGAAAGTGTAATGTAACCCGAATCGCACCTGAAACGGTTCGACGGGGTGGAAAACGTTTGTGAATGCCGCATCGGCCGTTGGCGTTATTCGGGACGTATAGGCGTAGTCAATGTCAGAATCGCGACGGTTCAGCAAATTCAACAATTCCGCCGAAACGCGCCATGTCTTGTTAATCTGATAACCGATCCCAGCGTTGAGCAACGCCGTTGCCTTTGAGCGATAAAGTCCGTCGGACGTCAAATCGCGCGGGCCAAAGTAGCGCAGGCGCAAACTCTCCGAAAAGCCTTTGGGCAGGTGGTGAGTGATGCCCGCGGAAACTACCAGCCCAACCGCTTCGGGCACACTCTTGCCACCCGGACTGTTCGGCGCCGCATCGGCCCCGTCTATTGCGGTAAAACGAGCGCTGGAGTCGGCAAGGTCAAAATCAAAAGTCAAATGCTCCACTGGCGTGTAGTAGTTCGCCAATTCGACGCCGTAGCGGTTGCTCGGATTTGACGAAGCAACCGTGCCTCCGGTGTCGCCATCCTGCTGCAGTTCGGATTGGCTGCGGAGATACCAGAGCGAAACGGTGCTTTGCAGATTGGAGAAGGCCGAAGTGCGCACGCCGATTTCCGCCCCCTTGGTGGGGACTAGGGCGGGGATTCTCGAGGTGGCCGTGGGAAATGGATTGTCCGGCGAAATCGGTTCCTGCCTTTGCGTTGCGCCGCGCGCGTCGTTGCTGTGAAACCCGAATCCGCCCTGAACATAGAACTCAGTCTTGGCCCACGGGCCGAAAATCAAACTCGCCTTTGGTTCCGGCAGGAACTTGGTGGCCGTGCCGGAATTGGCGGCCGCAAAGTTGACCACCGGAGCGCCAGGTAATTCGCTGGCGGTATAACTGGGAGTCAAGCTGGTGACGACATATCTTGCGTCGTCGCCGCGCAGGGCCAGCTCCGTGCGGAGTTTTTCCGCCCACTGGATTTTATTTTCCACATAGAAACCGAACATCGTGTCGGTAAATTCATTCACGTCCGTGTCCGCGGGCAGGACCGCGACCAGGTTCGGATTGGTATTGCATGCGTCGATGGGTTCGTCATTGCATGCGTTGACGTCGTTCTTGTCCGTGCGTACGCGATTTTCCGTCCGGTAAAGGCCGTTGTGGACCCAATCGTTGCGGACCTGCAGTCCAAACGTGTTTTCCACCTTGCGGCCAAACCAATCGCTAAAAATCGTGTGGCGTACGTCCAGCCCAGCCACCCAGCGCTTGTCCTGCTGTTCGAACTGATCGCCCTTAATAGGGTCATCCAGGTAGTAAGTGAAGTCGGAAAACAAATCGAGGTCATAAACAAATCCGTATGCCATGATTTGCGTTCTGGAGTTTTCGTCTTGGCGATGCCATTCAGCCTGCAAGCTCTCACGCTGTGAATTGCCACCGTCGGTCGGGTTCAGTGCGCCGAACCTGCCAACGAGGGGTATGGCGGTATCCGGCATTTGATCGCTCGAGTCCCATTTTCCATGGTAAGCGCGGGCCGTGATGCTGAACCCGTTGGCATCGTCGCCCTGGCTGTAGGTTAGAATGCCGTTGAATTTGGCATAAGCATCCTGATGCACCCATGGGCCGTTATCGTAATACGCTTCTCCGCCGTACAGCAAAGTGCCCGAACCGAGCTCTTGCGATACGCCGAAAACGGCCCGCCCATAGCCATACATGCCGCCTTCGACCGTGAAGAAGTTCTGGGGCAGCGTCTTGAAATACACCACATCGGCCGATGCAGCCGAGCCATAGTTGCCGACATCGGCGTAATAAGGACCTTTCTGGAAATCCGTTCGCTGCACAAACTCCGGAATGACGGTGTTCATGTCCGAGTACCCCTCGCCGTGGGCGTGCGACGGCAGATTAAGCGGCATACCGTCGAGCGAAATGGCGATATCTGTGCCGTGGTCGAGATTGAAGCCTCGGAGAAAATATTGGTTGGCCTTGCCGCCGCCGGCGTGTTGAGTGATGATGACACCGGGAATCGTCTCCATAACTTCTCCTGAACGAAGAATCGGACGATCTTCGATTTCCGCTGCGCCCACCGTTCCCTGAGTGGCGGATTGGGCAATTCCGACGAGGCTATCCTCCCGGCCCTGCACGGTGATGGAGCTGCTCACGGAGCCCACGGCCAGAGAGATGCGCAGCGGGACCGCCTCGGTGGTCCCTATGATGACGGGGATTTCCTTGGTTTCAAAACTGAGATTAGATACCACGAGTCGATAACCGCCAGCCGGGAGTCCGGAAATGATGAAGGAGCCGTTCGGGTCCGACTGGGTCGTTGTTTGTACACTACCGTTCGCGCTTAGAACCTGCACGGTCGCCCCGGCAATCGACGCGCCAGACGTGTCAACGACAGTTCCCGATAGCTGAGGCGGCTTCGACTCGTTGTGCGCCTCTAGGGCTAGGCGAAACTCCGCTACCTGGTCGTTGCCGGCGTGAACGGTCATCGTCCGGCCAGCCGTGAGGAAGCCCGCAGCCTCGACTTCTATCGTGTATTCCGCCGCCGTAGGTGCGTTCAGTTCAAATCGTCCGTCTGGACCAGAGATCGCACGCGCGACCACCGCTTGTCGATTGGAGAGTGTTACGGCCGCCTTCGCTACAGACTGCCCTTGAGGATCGGTCACAAGACCAGTGACGGTGATTTCCTGAGCCACGAGAAAGCTAGGAGCGAAAAGCAAGAAAAGCTCTGCATGTTTCCAGTTCACGCGGCAACACCTTTTGCGGACGCAACGTGCGAGCGGGAATTTCAAACCGTGACGGCGACGGCGGAAGCGAACCAGACTGGGACGCGCTGGCGCGCTCGTTTCAGTCGTGACATTAACATGAGTGCATACGAATTGCAATATCGTGCGACGGAGAGATACCGGCGCAGCAAGCCACGGTATTCGAATCGGCATCCGGACCCTGGTGCATGCGACGTTGCTGGGAGTGGCGGCCGCAACGGACTGCGGACGCGGCGAAACGGCGGCCCGACGAATCCGAGGCGCGCGAAATCGAGCGCGGGAGAGCGCCGGACGCTCGGCGCTGGCGTCGCAGCCCGGGGCGGTGACCAGTGCGGCTCGCGCGCGGTTCCCACGCGAATCTCCGAGGCGTCGAGGCGTCCGCGAAAGCACCTACTACGAGTGAATCGCCGCCACCCTCGCCGACCGCTGCGCGAATATCGCCCGAGTGCGCCTCGCGAGCACCAAGCGAACGCAGGATTCCGGTCGATGGCGTCGAGGTGCGGCGCTTACGCCACCGTGCGATTGGCCAGCACGACCGTGACGACGTCATCCGGAGTCTTGGTCGTCCCGCCATCGCCTTCCGGATGGAATTCGATGGTGAGCGTGGTGGTATTCACCACTACCCGCAGATAGCCGTAATCGGTATCGTCGTAACTTTCCAAAGTAAGTGTGCCGTCGATCGGGAAAGGCGTGCGGTAAGTTCCGCTCATCTTGGCGAGCGGCGCATGTCCGCCGCACCCGGCCACCAGGTAGGGAATCTGCAGGCCATTTACCGTGCGGGTGAACCGTTGATAGTTGTGCGAGTGGCCGGAGAACACCGCATGGGGCCAGACTCCCGCCGCCTGGCAAGCACTATCGATATCCTGCAGCATGAGCGGACTGCCGCCATGCGTGGAGTCGCCGGTAAAGGGCGGGTGATGCACCGCGATAATCACCGCGCCGGCGTAATTCTGGCTCTTCACACGGGTGAGCGCCGTCTGCAGGAAATCGACCTGGCGGCTGTCCAACGCGGGATATGTCCCATTTTGGCTCGAAACGACACCAGGATCTTCCAGGACGTTGCTGTAAACGCCCAGAATGCGGACGAAGGGCGCGTCGAAGGTGAAATAGACGCCCGGCTGGATCATGGTGGTGCGCGACAGTCCTCCGGCATCGGGCGATGGCGCGAAGCCGGGGGCGCAGAAGTTGGCCAGGAATGCCGCGAGTGTCGGCGCCGGATCGGCCGCGTAGACCACGCCATCGTGATTGCCCGGGATGGCCACAATCGGCGCGGGATAACTGCGATACGGCTCGTAAAACTGATCGTAATAGTAGGTAGCTTCGCCGAAATAATAGACTACGTCCCCTAAGTGGTAAAAAAACGAAGGTATGTCGGCGGAGTTCGCTTCGGTAAAGTCACTGACCATCTTATCGGCCACCAGCGATTGCGTGCTCGGACCATCCGCGCTCCCGGTATCGCCTACCGAATGAAAAACGATCTGCCCCGCCTGCTGGATGGCTGCCGCTTTGGCCGCTCCCGCGCTGCCGTACACCTGCGCCAGCGTGAGAATCGGCTCCGCGGCGCCGCCCACGGGCTGCGGCACGGCCCCCACGTTGGCCAGTTCCTTATCGCTCTGATCGGTCACCGGATCCTTGAAGCCGGTGGGGTCTGGCGACGGCTGCGGTTGCGCGAAAACGGGCTGTCCCGCAGCGGACGTGCTGGCTGCCGTATGGGTGTGCGCGGTGTAGTGCGGATGTTTCGGCGGGTTACTGGACATGCGGACCTCCGATGCTGGACAAGGATAGCATCCGACGAAACAGAGCAGGAGGAAACAACGTAGGAAAGAGCACATCCAAGCGCGCTCCGGCGCTTGCCGGGGGGCGAGTCGACGAGTCCCGCGTCCGGACTCGATCGCAAGCGACCGCGGCGCCTCGCGCGCCTCGCTTTTTCTATTGACAACTTAATTTGTCAATGTTCTAATATTCTCGTGCTGGATGTCGAGGTTATACAGTCTCCGCAGGCCGCCGCCGCCGCGCTCGACCCAGTCCGCGCGCGGCTGCTGGCTGAATTGTCGGAGCCCGCGTCGGCGGCCATCCTGGCGGCGCGTCTCTCCCTTCCACGCCAAAAAGTGAACTACCACTTGCGCGCCCTGGAGAGCCACCACCTCGTGCGCCCAACCAGCGAACGCAAGTGGGGCGGCATCACAGAGCGCCTGGTGGAAGCCACCGCGTCGTCTTACCTTGTGTCGCCCGCCGCCATGGGCCCCGCGGCGTCCGACCCTGGGCGCAGCCGCGACCGCCTGTCGGCAGGCTATCTGATCGCCCTGGCGGCCCGTGTCGTCCGCGAAGTCAGCGAACTCGCAACTCGCGCGCGCGAGACCGGCAAGCGCCTCGCCACGCTCTCGATCGACACCGAGATCCGCTTCCGCTCAGCCGCCGAGCGCGCACAATTCAGCAGCGAACTCACCACCGCGATCACGCAGCTCGCGGCGCGTTATCATGACGCCTCCGCCCTCCGCGGACGCACGCACCGCCTCGTTCTGATGGCGCACCCGTTACCCCAAGAAAACAAGGAGACCGCAGTATGAGCGTAAAGAAAGAAGCGAACGGACGCCGTTCGGTGCAGGTGGAAGTGGAAGTTCCGGGTACCCCGGAACAGGTGTGGCAAGCAATCGCCACCGGTCCGGGCGTGGGCGCATGGTTTGTGCCCACCGAGGTGGATGGCCGCGTCGGCGGCACTGTCACTAACCACTTCGGAGGCGGCATGGACTCCGCCGAAACGATCACTGAATGGGACGCGCCGCATCGCTATGTGAAGGAAGGGTCCTGGGGGCCGAACGCGCCCACCGTGGCCACCGAATGGATTGTGGAGGCCCGCGCTGGTGGCACTTGCATAGTGCGCGTGGTGCACAGTCTCTTCGCCGAAACCGATGATTGGGACGATCAACTGGCCGGTATCGAATCTGGCTGGCCCTCATTCTTCCGCATTCTGCGGCTGTATCTGGAGCACTTCCCCGGCCAGCCGAGTTCGCAAATCCAACTCTTAGCGATGCCGGCGGCCTCGGGCGCGTGGGAGAAACTCGCGGGCGCCCTGAATCTCGCGGGGGCAGCGCCGGGCGAGCGGCGCAATGCGGGCGACGGAGCGCCTCCATTGAGTGGCATCGTGGAGTCAGTCAGTGTTGCCGGGAATCCACACACGCTGTTACGCGTCGATTTGCCCGCTCCGGGTGCGGTGTTCGCCACCGCGTGCCCCGCCGGCGAGAGAGCATTCGTCACAGTGAGCTTCTATCTCTACGGCGACACGGCAGCGGCCGTCGTGGCGCGCGACCAGTCCGCCTGGACTGCGTGGATGACGAGTCTCTTCCCGGCGTAAGCCCGGAGGGTCATCAGTTGGCTGAGCTTTGCACGCCTTGTGGCGCGGAGCGATTAGGCAACTCCAGTGTTGGAACTGTTTTGAGCAGAGAGAACGGAAGTTAGCAGCAGCGCCCAACTCGATCGCGAGTCCGCACAGCTAGTCCTGTTGAGGAAATTCAAGCTTCAGACGCAAGCCGACTTGCGGGGAAGTGGTACGCAATGCTAAACGGACCGCGACCGGATAGGTATAATAGGCCGGTACGCGTACGGTCCTACCGCGTAATCGGCGAGGAGGGGGAGCATGTGTGATCAGGATCATTTCGAACAGGATCGACAGAAGTATGAAGCTCTAGGTTTGGTGACACGGAAACAGTTCGGCGTCATGTTGGGAGCAGGCGTCGCCATGATACTACCGCAGGTAGCTAATGCCGTCACAGTAACCGAAACGGACGTGAGCGTGACGACGCCGGACGGCACCGCCGACTGCTACTTCGTGCACCCGGCGAGCGGCACAGCTCCCGGGGTTCTCGTGTGGCCGGACATTTTCGGGTTGCGCCCGGCGTTCCGCAACATGGGCAAGCGGCTCGCCGAATCGGGGTACTCGGTGCTGGTGGTGAATCCGTTCTACCGTGTCAAGAAAGCCCCGACTGCGGAAGCCGGCGGCGCCACTCCAATCCAGGACCTGATGCCGCTGGCGCGAGCTCTGAATGAGACGACACAAATGACCGATGCCAGAGCGTTCATCGGGTGGCTGGATGGGCAGGAATCGGTTGCGAAAAATCGGAAGATCGGCACACAGGGCTATTGCATGGGTGGTCCGATTGCGTTCCGTACCGCAGCCGCCGTGCCTGATCGTGTCGGAGCAGTCGCTTCGTTCCACGGCGGTGGACTCGTGACCGACGCGCCAAACAGTCCGCACCTGCAGGCCGCGAAGTCCAAGGCGCAGTTCCTCATCGCGATCGCGGAAAATGACGACGCTCGCTCGCCCAACGACAAGACCATCCTCGAGGAAACGTTTGCTAAGGCAAACCTGCCCGCGGAAATCGAAGTGTATACTGGTGCAGCGCATGGCTGGTGCCCTCCGGATTCGCGTGTCTACAACGAGCCCCAAGCCGAGAAGGCGTGGAGCCGCTTACTCGCGCTGTATGGAAAAGCTCTGGTCTGAAACATCCACGCCCGGGAGCTCTTACTCACGCCGCAGCGCGCGGGCGGCGCAATCGCACGCTCGTGGAGCCTAGCGCGTTTACCAGGACCAATCTTGGAGGGGCGTCTGACCAGTTTTCGATGAGTGCATTGGTCTGTGGGCAACAGTTGACAGTTCGCGCTGCGGAAAATCGCGGTACACTGCCCGCGGCTCTCTTTGCGCGTGCCACCACTTCGTCGATTCCGCCGGTGACAAAGTAGAACCGCCTTCAGCGCGCAGGGTCCTTTCGCCGCCGCTGCTCACTTGCCTTCATCATTTCGTTCATGTCCGCCACTGGCCGAATCTCGAAGATGTTGCCATACGTCAGAGCCGGATGCTGGCCGATGAGCTGTACAGCATGATTCATGTCCCTCGCTTCAAGGATGAGAACGCCGCCGAGTTGTTCTTTGGTTTCGGCGTAGGGGCCGTCGGTCGTTGCCACCTTTCCGTTCTTCCAATACAGGGTCAGGGCGGTCTCCGGCCCCTGAAGCGCTTCGCCGCCATCCCAGTGCCCGCTGGCGCGAAGATGGTCGTCATATTCAAAGCATGTATCGAACATGGCGTTTCGCTCGTTCTCAGCCATGCCATCGAATTTGCCTTTTTCGTAGTAGCCAAAACAGAGGTATTTCACGATTCTTCTCCTTTCCTTCCAGGTGGGAGCCAGCGCAGGGCGTTCCGCTGGCTCGTTCATCTCGTCACTTCGGCGCGTATTCCCAGGCCGCCGTAGCCAGGGTGTTTACTTGCTTCCGCCGGGTTCTTGTTCCGGAGCCGGGAAGAAAAGGAGCTCGCGCACCTCGCCCACCGCATCGCGGAAGATGGCGCCCTTGCGCGCCCACGCGAGTGCCTCGTCCATATCGGCGCATTCCAAAATCCAAAATCCGCCCATGTGCTCCTTGGTCTCGGTGTACGGTCCGTCGGTGACGAGCACTGTACCATCGGGTTGCCCCCGCAGCGTCTTCGCGCTGCCGGCCGGGGAAATGCCGCAGGCGAACTTCCTCACGCCGGCGGCAATCAGTTCACGGTTGAGCGCGTGGATCTCTTCGATCATCGCTTCGGTTACGGTGGACGGGTCGAAGTCGTCGGGGAGGTAATTAGCAACCAGATATTGTGGCATGACTTTTTCTCCTTGTTCTCTGTGACTCAGTGAGCCGTAGCTCATCGTTTTGCTGTCAGATAGTCGTTCGGGAGACCGAAAATCGACAGCTCCTCCATTTTTTTATTTCAACTGGCGAATCCGCTCCCGCAGGAATTGCCGCTCTGGTTCCTGTTGGGTCAGCGCCAGAGCTTTCTCATAAGAGGACCGAGCCTCAGCTATCCTGCCGAGCCTGCGGCACATATCCGCACGGGCTGAATGCGCCAGGTAATAATTTGCCAATTCGCCATGTGCCAACACCGCGTCGATGTGCGTCAGACCGGCCTCTGGACCATCGCGCATGGCAATTGCCACGGCACGATTGAGCTGCACAACTGGCGAAGGCTGAATTCGCACCAACTGGTTGTAAAGCGCAACAATCTGCCGCCAGTCGGTCACAGCGACCGATTCCGCCTCCGCATGAACGGCGGCAATCGCAGCCTGCAGTGTGTAAGAGCCGAAGCGGCGGGAGTTCAGGGCTTTCTCCAGCAATGCCACTCCCTCCGCGATCTGTTTACGGTTCCAGAGCGAGCGGTCTTGATTCTCCAGCAAAATCAGCTCTCCGGTCGGAGAGGTTCTCGCGGCGCGGCGAGATTCCTGCAGCAACATCAGGGCAAGCAGCCCCATGATTTCCGGCTCTGGCCGGAGTTCGGTCAGCAACCGGCCCAATCGAATCGCCTCGCCGGTTAGCTCGGCCCGCGTTACCCCTGCTCCCGCCGCAGCCGAGTAACCCTCGTTAAAGACGAGATAAATGACGTGAAGCACCGCGAGCAGCCGCTCCGGCAATTCCTGCGGCGTCGGCACCTCGTATGGAATCGATGTCTCTCGAATTCTTGCTTTGGCGCGCACAATGCGCTGCGCCAGTGTCGCCGGTGTAACCAGAAATGCCCGGGCAATCTCTTCCGTTGTCAGGCCGCAGATTTCGCGAAGAGTGAGCGCAACCTGTCCTTCCGGAGGCAGAGCGGGATGGCAGCAGGTGAAAATCAGGCGGAGGCGATCGTCCTCGATCTCCTCATTCTCCTCAGGCGCTTCGCTGACGCGCGCCTCCATGTAGAGCGCAAGATCTCTCTGTGCTCCGTCGAAGCGCGCCCGCCTGCGTATCGCGTCGATAGCCTTGAAGCGTGCCGTTGAAATCAGCCAGGGACGCGGCTTGTCCGGAATGCCCGCCTGCGGCCAGGACTCCAGAGCGGCAGCGAACGCTTCGTGCATCGACTCTTCGGCCAGGTCCAGGTCTCCGAGGAGGCGCACGAGCGTCGCTAGAACCCGGCCCGATTCCGTCCGGTAAAGAGTCTCAATGGTCCTGCTGAGCTGTTCGGGCACGGGCGCCATCTACGCCAAACTAGCAAACGGAGTGGCTCGATACAACTGCGCGCAGGTTTCCCCGCCCACAATTCATCGGCGTTACGATCTCTTATGCGGAAGAGACGCGGCTGATGGAAGCAACCAGCTAACGAAGCCCTTTGCGACCGTGTTGCAGCGCTAGACGAGAGAGCTGACGGCTCCCCTATCAACCGGCCGCACGAAGAAGTGAGCCGAGATCCGCCGTTTTGCCGGCTTCCATGGCGGCTTCCACTTGCAAACTCAGGTGGTCTCGACCGATCGTCGCGACGGCAATGATCCTGTCAGTCCGGCGATATACGGCGCAGGCATTCGACTTGTCCAGAGCGCCTTCTATTTGACAACTATCCCATTTGGATGCGTGTCCAACATAGGAGATCTGGACATCGTAGTGCTGGCTCCAGAAGAAAGGCGTTTGGCGGAATGGACCGCCGATCCCCAGCATCGAGTGTGCGACGGACTGTCCCTGCCGTTCCGCCACAACCCAATGTTCTATCCGCGTTAGTTCTCCCGAAACTAATTCGGGATAGCGAGCGATATCGCCCGCCGCAAAAACGTCCAATGCACTCGTACGAAGCATCTCATCCACGACGACTCCGTTGTCCACCTGTATGCCAGCCTCCGCGGCCAGGGAAGTTCGTGGCGATACACCAACACCGAGCACGACCAGGTCGGCATCGACGGAACGATCCTGGCCGATTTCAACCCTGTCGTCGAAAATCTCCTGCGGTTTGGTGTCGAGCAGGAATCGGACCCCGTGCTTCTCGTGAAGCCTCTGGACGAAGCGGCCCAGTTCCTTGCCCAGAATATTTCCAAGCGGAACGGAGTCCTGGCTGATGACGGTAACCTCGCGCCCACGGCTACGAAGAGAGGCGGCGACTTCCAGCCCGATGAAGCTCGATCCGATCACCACGCAGTTTCGCGCCTGCTGCGCCTTTGCGATGATGGCGTTGCTGTCCGCGAGGGTCCGGAGGCGGAAAACGTGGGGGAGATTCGAGCCATTGATCGAGAGCGAACGGGGCTCCGCACCGGTGGCGAGCAAGAGCGCGCCGTAGGTTAGTGTCCGGCCATTCTGTAAAGAGACTTTGTGCGCCTCAGGGTGAAGGCGAGCGGCCGGATTTCCCGTGACAAGGTCGACTCGGATTGACTGGTAATAGTCGGGAGTCCGTAGCGGAATCCATTCTTCGGGCGCCGAGCCAGCCAAATAATCCTTTGAGAGATTCGGACGATCAATCGGACTCGGCTGTTCATCCGCCACGAGCGTGACGGGTCCGCTATATCCCTTTGTGCGGAGCATGTCTCCGCAAGCGGATCCGGCCGCCCCAGCGCCAATGATCACGATCGATGAAGGATTCTGCGGGCAGGCGACGCGGAAATCCGCTTCCGCCTTCCCTGTGATCGCGACCGCACTCCCCTGGCGACGCACATTGAAACACGACACCGGATTGAGCGCCGGTGCGCCTTCCGCTTCGCCCGTGTGGACATTGAATCGTGCGTGATGCCAAGGGCACCGAATGGTGTTGTCTACCACGAGACCCTCGGCCAGCGGTCCCCCGTAATGTGTGCAGGTGGCTGCCAGGGCAGAAACGTGATCGCCTTGACGCACGAAGATTACAGGCTCACCTTCATAGTGACCGAGAAATGGCTCGTTTTCTGTGAGCTTGCTCCAATCAACACCGGCCTTTAGATCGGGTCCAGGTAGTTTCTTGTCTTCGGCCATTCGTAGCTCCTTCGTTGCTCAATGATTCGCTGGCTTGGAAACCCGTGTGGTCAATCTATCACACGAGGACGCTGAGTTTATGGTGGATGTTCCTTGACCCACGAGGGCCACACTTCCCTCCGCAGCAGAGGCGGCCCGCCAGCGGAAATGCCAACTGCCTTCTCCGTTGGATTTGCTCTAAGCGCAAGATTCACGCATTACAAACCAGAATTGCGGTGGTTTGGTGCGAGTCCGGAGGCGCCGAATAATGCCCACAGACTATGGGATCCTGCGCTTCACCTCGTCGAAGAAATTCAGCAGCATCGTGATGTGGAGCGGCCCTTTCGCGCTTCCCGCCATTTCCGGCGCGTAAAGTACGGCAAAGCGCTTGCCGTCCGCGGCCAGGTCCAGGCTGAGTAATCCCGGATTGAAAAGCTGACTCTGGCACCACACCCGAGGCTTGCCCGGCACGAACGAATCGCCTTTTACCGTATAGTCCACGATCATGATTCGGCTATCGACGCCTTCGTAGAATAGTTCCCGACCATTCTTGGCCCAGAACGCATACCTGCTGCCGCCGCTCGAAACCTGCCATTTGCCTTCAGGCTTCGCCGGAAACGGCCGCACATAGACCTCGCCATGCCCCGATTCATTCGACAGGTAGGCGATCCAGCGGCCGTCCGGAGAGAAACTGGGACACAGCTCATCGGCCGGCGTGTGGACAAATGGTTCTGGGGCGCCCGCTTTGGGACGGTCCGCAATACTGGGACTGGATTTCAACTGCATCAAAGACAATCATGGCGATCGGGTTTGGGGCGCCCCCAGCGGCTCCCCAAGCCAGCGACCACGGGGCTCTGCATTTCACCCCGCAGGAAGGCCGTGCGTTGCGCGCCTCCATCGACAATTGATTTACTTCAGGCTGGGCTGGGCGCGGGGAGATATCGCGACCTGGTTTCCAAACAAGGAATACCTTGCCTTTGTACTGATCCTCACTGCTCTCGTAAGACGCTCTCTGCCTTGCGGGTTGGATGCGGCTTCTTTTCGCCGGAGCGGCCGTGCTCTACTTTAGACGCCATTCCCAACCGCCGGCCGTAGAGGCCGGGCAGGCCCGGTAGATATCGTCGATGCTTGTGCGCCCCGTCCGCGGAACCTACTTTGTAGACACCTGGGTAACGACGCCGTGGATCGCCTGTGGACCGAAGTGTCCGGTTGCAGGTCCGGTGTACACCAGAGTGAGGTTCGAAAAGTTGACCAGCGATCCTCCGGTGAGGCAGACCTGGAGTGTGGATGCGCCCTTAGACTCAAAAGGCGCGGTGTTTCCATTCGCCGTTGTGGCGGCAGTATTGGTAACAACGACACCAGTGCCAGTGGTGGCAGGATTGTTGGCGGGGCAGACGGACGTGTCATAGCTGACCGTAGCGTTCGTCATGCTGATATGGTGTGTGTGGGGGCTCCGTGTAGCGGGGTTCGCGGGATCCACCTGAGTGGCGCCGGTTATCCCGTAATCAGACGTCTCCATGGTCAGGTCCGCCGAGAAATTGGCGGTGCCGGATCTTTCCACGTCCAGGGACCATACGCCGCGAATTTCCCACGGACCGCCGGATACGGTTGAGGGCGAGTAGTCGTTGATGACGCCCTTAAAATGCACCAGCCTCAGATCTTGCGCTGTCACCAGCCCGGCCCCCAGAGTGAAAGCGACGCCGAAAAAAACCAGTCTATACCGAATTCTCATAGCTCCTCCTTTTGCCTCCTCTTTGTTGCGAACCAAATCAGGCTCCCACGATGCGCCTAGCGGAGAAAAAGAGCAAGTCCGGACAGGTTGAAAGTATGTTTCATACATTTGCACGCCGCTGAAAACAAGATGTATACTCGAAGCCGTGCCATTCGCGCCTACAGACCCCGAGGGCGCGCGCCCGCAGTTGGAACGGGTGTTGGCGAGCCCTGGTTTCCTTCGCAATGAGCGAATGAGCCGATTCCTTAGGTTCCTGTGCGAACGGCATCTGGAAGGGAACGACAACCAGCTCAAAGAGTCCGTGATTGCCGTCGAAGTGTTTGGGCGCAAGCCGGACCACGATCCATCGCAGGACTCCATTGTGCGGACGGAAGCCGGCCGGCTGCGCGCCCGGCTGGCTGAATATTACATGGGCCAAGGAAAGGACGATGGAATCGTCATCGAGCTGCCGAAGGGCGGATATATACCGGTCTTTCGCTTGCGGGCCCCGACGTCTCAACCTGCGCCACATGGAAAGAGGATACGCCAGCGCGTCTGGCTGGCCGTTGGAGCGGTCGCCGTCGCGTTGGCGATCGCCGCAGTCGTCTGGGCTCAAAAGACGGAACGCTTCTGGCGAAACCCCCTTGAGGAGGCGCGCTTTCAGACCGTGACCGATTTCGACGGAACGGAGCAGGAGGCTGCCGTGTCACGGGACGGCAAGTTCGTGGCTTTTCTGTCGGGCCGGGATGGACATACCGATGTCTGGGTCACACAACCCGGTTCGGGACAGTTCCAGAACCTTACTCGCGGAAGCGTTCCGGAACTCGTCAATCCCTCGGTCCGGGCTCTGGGATTCTCGCCCGATAGCTCCTCGGTCCTGTTTTGGGTTCGCAAGCCAGCCGGCCCAAGCTGGCAGATCGGGATATGGGCGATACCGACGCTGGGTGGGCAGGCCAGGCTCTATCTGGAAGGCGCGGCGGAGTTCGATTGGTCGCTCGACGGTTCGCGGCTCACATATCATACGGCTGGTCCAGGAGACCCGCTTTTCGTTTCGGATGGCATGCCGCATCCCGAGGGACAACCGATCTTTACCGCGCCCACGGGCCTGCATACGCACTTTCCGTTGTGGGCGCCCGACAACGAGTTTATCTACTTCATCCATGGCGCGCTTCCGGACAAACTGGACATCTGGCGCATCAAGGCGGCAGGCGGAATGCCGGAACGGATCACGTCGCACAATGGGCACGTGAGCCATCCGGTCTTGCTGAATCGACGAACGTTGATGTACCTCGCCAGCAGTCCCGACGGTTCAGGACCGTGGCTGTACAGCATCGACGTCGAGCGCCGCATTCCTCACCAACTTACCTTTGGTCCGGACCGATACACGTCACTGGCCGCCACAGCGGGCGGCAAGCGGCTGGTTGTCACACGCGCAAGTCCCAAGAGAACCCTCTGGCAATTCCGAATCGTCGACTCGCGCGCCGAGCTGCCGCTCCCCGATCGCCTCTCTCTGGCGCCCGCAACCGCGTTCTCTCCACGACTGGGGCCCGACTATCTTATATATGTCTCTGCGGCCGCCGGCAGCGAAAGTATTTGGAAGCGGGCGAACGGAACGGACACGGAGCTATGGACTGGCCGCCGAGCGCAGATCATTGGCGGCCCCGCCATCGCCCCCGATGGCGGGCGTATCGCGTTTGCGGTCCGTCAAGGCTCGAAGACCCTGTTGTATGTGATCCGGGCGGACGGCACCAACGCGCGGGTCATTGCCGATTCACTCGAGCTGCAAGGCTCACCGGCATGGACGCCGGATGGCCGGTCGATCACCTCGGCCGCGAACGATCGCGGTGTGCCGCACCTTTTCCAAGTATCGGTCGATGGCGGTCCCGCAGCGGCCTTTCTCCGCGACTACTCGCTAGATCCGGCATGGCAGCCCTCCGGCCGGTTCGTTGTCTACTCGGGACCCGATATTGGCACAACGTTTTCAGTGAAAGCCGTGACGCCCGAAGGTGTCACGCATCCGCTTCAGAATCTGACTAACTTGACGCGGGGCGCTCGGCACCTTAAGTTCCTCTCGGGTGGCCGTGGACTCGCTTTCCTGCGGGGAAGCATAGAACACAAAGATCTCTGGCTCCTGGACCCGGAAACCGGCGCCGGGCGGCAGTTGACCAACCTCCCTGACGATTTCGACGTTCGCGACTTCGACATCTCCCCAAATGGCCGTGAGGTTGTCTTAGAACGGGTGCAGGAGCGTTCTGACATTGTGCTCCTCGATCTTGCTGGGAAATGAGGGGCACCGGACCATCCCGCTCAAGTGCCCGCAGCGTGCATCTGGGGCGCGTCATCGGCTCCTGATGCAGCGTTTTGTAAGCGGGACTACCTAAGCATACCTGGTTCAAGGCCGGTGTTCAGAATCTCGGAAATGGAGTCCGCGCCCTCGGCCGACGCGGCGCGCACCAATGCGTGCGCCACGTCGGAACGGCACAGTTATTTCCTGACCGGCCCTAAGCACGGGAGCGCTGCCGAATTGCGGGAAGTCGCACAGATGATTCGCGTCGCTGCGACCGTTCCGGCGCGGTAATGTGCTTCGGAATCAACCGGGGCCAGAGCGCGCGGCTCTGGGCCCAACCTACCGTCGGCAAGCGTCAAACCCGTTGGCTGTTCCCGTTACCTCCGTTTCGATCCGTGCCAGCCGCATTCTGGCTCCAACGGCATCCTTTCGGTTCTTCCCGCATCAAACGAACTGTGTTCGCTGTGTCATCGCAGCCATTGCCGGATTCGATCGGATGAACCACCTGAGTATCGCGGAACTGATCCACCTGGTGGAGCGCCACGGGTACGCGCTTCTGTTCTTCTGGGTGTTGGCCGAGCAGGGGGCGCTGCCGATTCCGTCCATTCCGTTGCTGGTCGCGGTGGGGGCGCTGATACGCGTGGGAAGGCTGAACGCGGCGTCAGCCATGGCGTGCTGTCTCGCCGCCGCTCTTGCCGCGGACAGTGTGTGGTTTCACTTCGGGCGCACCCGCGGCAAGGGTGTTTTGCGGCTCATCTGCCGAGTATCACTGGAACCCGATTCTTGCGTGAGAGTAACGGAAAATGCCTTCCTCAAACACGGCTTGAACACCCTTCTGATCGCCAAATTCGTGCCAGGGTTGAATGCCGTTGCCGCTCCTTTGGCTGGCGATTCCGGAGCCGGCGTCACGCGCTTTCTGGTGACCGACAGTCTGGGGATCATAATATGGAGCGGCGCGTATCTGAGCGTCGGCTATCTCTTCAGCGACCAGGTAGAGGATGCCCTTGGCTACGCTCAACGACTAGGATCGGGAGTCCTGGTTCTAATAGTTGGCCTGCTCGGGGCGTGGATCCTGTGGAAGTTCATCCAGAGACATCGATTTCTGAAGAAACTCGAGGTGGCCCGCATTACCCCCGAGGAACTACGGAGTCGCATAGATGCCGGCGAAGACCTCTATATTGTCGATTTGCGCAGCGCTTTAGACGACCATTCGCCCGCGGTACCTGGCGCAATCCGCCTCTCCATTGAAGAACTCACCAACAATTCGAAGCAGATTCCGCGTGGCCGCGAGATCATTCTGTACTGCAGTTGCCCAAACGAAGCCTCCAGCGCCCGCACGGCGCTGCGCCTCAGATCCCTCGGCATCACCCAGGTGCGCCCCTTGCTGGGCGGCGCCGAGGCGTGGGATAGAATGATTCAATTGCGCGGCTGACGCCTTCATGGCACCAGGCTGGGCAAACACGACACAGTGGTCAACGAGTCTGGATGGGATGAAAAGACCGCACATCATCGATGAGTCTGACTTTGTTGATAGCGTCGATGGCGGCGCGGAATCGAAGAGGGGATCGATGTGACTCTTCGTATGTTTCAGCACCAACTGAAGCATGGCGTCCGGGTCACGCTGGACGTCGCGAGAAACCTGCCCAGATCTGGACCAACCTCATCGACAACGCATTGGATGCGATGGATGGCCCGCCGCCTGGCGAGACCAAAGCATTGCTCGTGAGGACCTGCGTGGAACCCGACGCCATCCCGGTCGAAATCGGCGACAACGGTCCCGGCATTCCGCCCGAGGCGCAGAGCCCATCGTCGATCCATTCTTCACCACCAAGCCGATCGGTGCAGGCACCGGGCTGGGGCTCGAAATCTTGCAACGATTCGTGCGCAACCACAAGGGATCGATTCGAGTGGACTCCAAGCCAGGACGAACCGGGTGTCGAGTACGTCTGCCCCGTTAACGGCCTCGCAGGCATACCAAGAATCAAGACCAATTCTTGAATCCGCCCGCACTCTTCGACACTCAATAATGGCATGGCTCGTCAGGCTGAGGGTGTATCGGATGATGATTGAAAAGGCCGATGAGGTTCTCAGGATTGCCTGCCAAGAGGTGCGCGGGGGAAATCATCTGGCGGCGTATTCCGCGGAGTTGCCGGGACTAGCGGGTTGGGTTTCCTGCCATCCGCTGCAACCCTCTCCGCGCGGCGGGGATGTCTATTACATGTCGGCTTGCAGTCAGGGAGTAATGGCTCGGGTGGTGCTCGCGGATGTAGCTGGCCATGGGAACGCCGTCAATTTCGCCGCCCGACGCCTGCGCGATGCGCTTCGGCAGCATGTGGAGCGTTGGGACCAATCCACATTAATCCGTCAGTTGAACGACACGTTTCTGAAAGGCGCGGAACGCATCCAGTTTGCCACGGCTTTCGTTGCCAGCTTCTATTCCACCTCCGGAGAACTGCTGTTTACGAACGCGGGCCATGTGCCACCGCTGTGGTACCGTGCCGCGGCGCGGGAATGGAGCCTCCTGCTCGACTCAACCCCGCTCAGCAAAGAGATTGTCGACCTTCCGCTGGGGCTGATTGCGGGGACCTCCTATAGCCAGACGGCGATACAACTGGCGCCAGGAGATCTCCTGGTGCTGTATACGGATGGCGTCAGCGAGGCTCGCGATGAGTCCGGCACGCAGTTGGGGCTGGCGCGTTTGCTTTCCATAGCTCGGAATCTGCCCACGGAATCCGCCCTCGCAGCCGGCAAAGGCCTGCTGGCTGCAGTAGCCCGGTTTCGCGGCTCAGCGCCCGCGGCGGACGACGAAACCGTATTGGCTTTGCAGCGGCACGCGGTCAGGATGTGACTATGGACCACGCAGCGCACCGCCTGAAAATCAAGTTCTCCGTGCCGAGCGACCCGAGATATCTGTGCGTGGTCCGTGGCGCCATTGGCCCTCTTGCCGCGGTGATCGGGTGGGATGAGTCCGAATGCCGCGCGATTGTCCTGGCGGTTGACGAGTGCCTTACCAATGTCATTCGGCACGCCTATCACAATAGTACCGGCGGTCTGATGGAGTTGGAATGCCGGGAAACCGCAAACGGGCTGGAGATTACCCTGTTGGATAAGGGCGATGCGCCGGACAGGTCCAGAATTTGCGCCCGCGAAATTGGCTGCGACCAGCCGGGCGGCCTGGGAACTCACATCATCAAGAACGTAATGGACGAGATTTCCTACGAGGAATCGCCCGAGGGAAATCGCTTCGTGGCGAGCAAACAATTGAGGAAGACGCCGTGAAGATCTTAGTTCGTAACGTTGGAACAGCGAAGGTTGTGGAAGTGGATGGAGAAGTGGATCTCGGCACGTCTCCGGACCTGCGACACACTCTTTTCGAGGTCCTGCCGACAGTGGGCACGCTGGCACTCAACCTGGGAGCGATCCGCTATATCGACAGTTCCGGAATCGCCACTCTCATCGAAGTCCTCAAGCGCTCGCAACTTCTGAAGAAGCAGTTCGTACTGTTCGGGTTGAGTCCCGCGGTGCAAGAGGTTTTTCGGCTCACTCACGTGATTCGCGTCTTCCAGGTCTTTCAAACCGAGCAGGAGGCATTGGGGGCGTCGTAATGCGGTGGGTGGCAGACGTGGGCGCCGCAAGCGGAAGGACCGTCGCGTACGTCGGCGGGCTGACCGAAATCTCCGCCAAATCCCTCCGGTTGCTTTTTGTGTCACCCCTGAAACGCAGCCGAATGCTGCAGCGGGCGATCCATGAAGCGATGGCCGCCGGGGTTGGCGCTATCCCCATCCTGTCGCTGATCAGTTTCTTTGTCGGGGTCATCATTGCTTTGCAGGGCGCCTATGAGCTGCAGAGGTTGGGAGCCATGCAGTTGGTGTCCTCCCTGGTGGCTATCTCGATCACCCGGGAGTTGGGGCCTCTGATGACCGCCATCGTCGTGATTGGAAGGTCCGGTTCGGCCTTCGCCGCCGAGATCGGGACCATGCGAGTCACAGAGGAACTGGACGCGCTGGAAACCATGGCTCTCGATCCCGTCGCCTTTCTGGTTGTGCCCAAATTCCTGGCGATGGCAGTGATGCTGCCCTGTCTCGCTATCTGGGCGGACCTGATGGGAGTTTTGGGCGGCAGCCTCTTTGGAGTGTCGGGCGGCGGTTACACATTTACCGGCTACATGCTGGCGACGCGCGATGCCCTGCTGCTGCGCGACGTGACGAGCGGATTTATCAAGAGCCTGGTTTTCGGCATGGTGATCACCGCAGTGGGATGTCAAGAAGGCTTCACAACTGGATCCGGAGCCGAAGAGGTTGGCCGCTCCACTACGTCGGCGGTGGTGATCTCGATCCTGGTGGTCGTCCTGATCGACTTGATCTTCACGGCTCTGTTCTATCTGTCGCGGGGGGGCAGCTAGAGTATGACGGCTTCGGGCTCCCACGATCCGATTATCTCGGCACGCGATCTGCGGGTGCGCTACGAGGACCGGGAGGTTCTACATGGCCTTACGTTCGACGTTAGACGCGGCGAGACGCTGGTGGTCATCGGCGGTTCCGGCTCGGGCAAAAGCACCATGCTCCGAACTTTGGTGGGCCTCGAGAAGCTTTCGTCCGGCCAGGTTCGGGTCAACGGACTCGACATTTCCACGGCGAGCACTCGCGAGATGGACGCCATCCGCAAGCGCATCGGCTTGGCTTTCCAGGGCGGCGCATTGATCGGCTCACTCTCCGTGGGAGAGAATATTGCGCTGCCCCTGTTAGAGCACACTTCGCTCCAACGAAGCACCATTGAAGTGATGGCACGAATCAAACTGGAGCAGGTCGGCCTAAGCGGGTTCGAGGATTACAGCCCCTCGCAGCTCAGCGGAGGTATGAGAAAACGCGCAGCCTTCGCCCGGGCCATGGCGCTCGAACCGGAGATCCTGTTCTTCGACGAGCCTTCCGCGGGCCTGGACCCGATCACCGCGGCCGGGATCGACGATCTGATCCTCAGCCTGAAAACAACTTACGGGCTCACCATGGTGGTGGTGACGCACGAACTGGCCAGCGCGTTTTTGATTGCCGATCGGATCGTCCTGATCGACCGCGGCAATATTGCGGCCATTGGGCCAGTCGATGAAATAAGGAACAGCACGCAGCCCAGGGTTCGCCAGTTTCTGGATCGCGTTGCGGATTCTACTCAGGACGACGAGGTTGACCACCTGCGAATCTACTTGGAAGGGATCAGGTAAAACGATGGACGCCGTGCGCGAGCGAACTCTGGTAGGGGCGTTTGTCCTGATTGCGGCAGGCCTGTTGCTGGGGACGATGGCCGTGATTTCCGGCGGGTTGGGGGGCGCTACCGTTTCGCATCGAGTCTACTTCAAATTCGCGGGAGGAGTGCAGCCGGGCGCGCCAGTGCGGTATGGCGGCATGATGGTGGGCAAGGTCCGGGAGGTTCGCGTGGATCCCGGGAACTCAACGCGAATCGAAATCGACTTAGCGGTAAGTCGAGACGCGCCCCTAAAAACGGACAGCGTTGCCAAAATATCGACGCTGGGCCCACTGACCGACAACTACATCGAGATCTCGACGGGCAGCGAACACGCCGCACGTGCAGCGCCCGGTTCGGCGTTGCTATCGGAGGAGGCCTTCGGTCTGCCTCAGTTGGGAGACGCGGCCCAGGCCATGATGCCCGACGTCGAGAGGGCGTTGCAGAAACTGAACGAGAACCTGGACGGCCTACAGGTTACGCTGTCGCGGGCCAACGACCTGCTCAACGATCGCAACCGCGCCAACGTTGCTGGCTCGTTGAACGGGCTCGAACACATGGTGGCCGAGGTCCGGCCCAAGGCGAACCAATCTCTGGACAACCTGAACGGCATGCTAACGGACGCACGGCCCAAGGTTTCGGCCAGCCTTGGCAATGTGCAGGAATTGACTAAACAACTCGGGCCACTATTGGATTCTCTGAAAACGACGACGGCTCGCGCCAACGACACGCTGGGTCATCTGGATTCCACCTTGATGGAAAACCGGCCGGACATTCGCACGGCAGTGACCGGCTTGCGGGATACGCTGGCGAGGTCGACCGGACTGCTCAACGAATTGAACCAGACACTGGATCAGAATTCCGGCAACATCGACGAGTTACTGGATAACCTGCGCATGACCACCGAGAATCTCCGTACTTTGACCGAACTCCTGATGCACTCTCCGGCGAGCTTGATCCGTGGCGTTCAGGTACCGGACCGAAAACCCGGAGAGACCGTGAAATAAGCGGCGGGAAAGTTGAGGACCAGAATATGCGCTCCCTGATTTCAATCTGCCTGGCGATAACCGGATGTCTAGTGGACGCCAGTTGTGTCTCGACAAGACCGGTTCACTACTATACACTGGGAGCGGCCCCGGCGCCGGCAAATCAGGGGAGACCGGATGGTCCCATCCTTCTGGTGGGGAACATTACGGCACCGGAGTCGCTGCAGGACGGCCGGATCCGGTATCGAGCCGGTTCGAACGCTGCGGGTGCTTACGAGTATCACCGCTGGACGGAGCGGCCCGGGTCGATGGTCCGCGACGCACTGGTACGCGTGCTGCGGGACTCGGGGAAGTATCAGCGAGTGCTGGAGGCCGGCAGCTCAACCAACGGCGATTACCTATTGCGTGGGAAGCTCGACGAGTTCGATGAAGTGGACGATGAGTCCGTTCACACGAAGATTTCGCTGCATATCGAGCTTGTCGACCGGAAGACCAATCAGAATATCTGGGATCAAATGGTGGAGCGTGAGGAGCCAGTCAGCGGCAAGAGTGTCGCGGATGTCGTGCAATCGCTTGACCGAAACCTGCACCACGTGATGGACGAGACAGCGGGAGAGATCGGCAAGTTCCTGGCGGCAGGGCGCTAGGTAGTTCGCAAGAAATGTGAGATACGGTGACCGAAGCGCCTGCCGCGAAGCGTTTTGCCGTACACGAGAGCGTGTTTGACTGATCGATAGACATCGTATATTCCGCGCTAAGTAACACCATGAAAGTGCCGGGAACACCGGGACCCTGCGGCGGCTCAAGGACGCGGTCACAAGTTTCGAGAGTGGGAATGGTGTGGCGAGCGGAACCGGCGCTCGCCTGAAGTGCTGCGCATCATACGGTTGCTGGCCGGGACAGCACTCCGTCGGGCGGAACACATCCGCTGGAACCGAAAGAGACCAATCGCGACCGAGATGATATCATGGGTCTTCCGAACGCTATGGAGATCTATGGTACCGCTGAGAAGACTATTGCTGTCCGCGTGCACGCTTTGCCTGATGACGGCGATTGCGGCAGGAGTTAGCCTGGCGCAATCGCGCGATCTTGGTCTCTTCACCGATGAGGGGAGTGTGGGACAGACACCACCCGGGTGCAAGGCGAGTTACGACCCGGGGAAAGGCGAATACCGGATTGCCGGAGGCGGCGCCAATATGTGGAATGCCGTCGATGCCTTCTACTTCGTCTGGAGGAAGGTGTCGGGCGATGTAACTCTCTCAGCCGACGTGCAATGGGTGGGGAGCAGCACTGTTGGACACCGGAAGGCAGCGCTGATGGTACGGCAGTCTCTCGATCCCGGATCGGCGTATGCGGATGCCGTATCGCATGGCGACGGACTTACGTCGCTGCAATTTCGTGGCGCGCCAAGTGAACAGACGTATCAGGTCATCACGCACGTCGACGGACCGGTGAGGCTGCTCATCGTGAGGGCCGGGAACCGGTACACCATGTATGCCGGGAAACCGGATGAGGAACAGAAGATGGTTGGTCCGATTGAATATGTAAGCCTTCCCGACTCCGTCTATGTCGGTTTGGCGGTCTGTTCGCACGTAGCCAGCACAGTGGAAACGGCGATATTCTCAAACGTGAAGATCGAGCAGGGCGCAGTGAAGAAATAGATGCGCTTCGGTTTGAAAGAGAGGTCTTCCATGTGGCTCAAGACATCCTGCTGGTTGGCGGTCGCGCTGGCCGTTTCCGGTCAAGCTGCGCAGCGGCCGCGCATTGTCGGCATCGCGAACATAGCCATTAAGGTCGACAACCTCGACGAAGCTCGAAAGTTCTATTCGGGCGTTGTCGGCATGGCAGAGGCTTTCGAAACCAGCTATACCGGGTTCGCCGGTGGTTTCGCCTGCTTCAAAGTAAACGACCACCAGTATGTAGAAGTCTCTCCGACTCTCAAGAGTGACACGGAAGACCGGCTCATCCGGATCGGCTTCGAAACTGATGATGCCCGCGGGCTACGAGACTATCTGGCCGGCAAGGGAGTCAACGTGCCAGCCGAAGTCAGCAAAGATCCGAACGGCAACCGCAGTTTCGAGGTGATGGATCCGGACGGCCACTCAGTGCAGTTCGTGCAGTATCTGCCAGGCTCGCTACACAGCCGCAATTTCGGCAAGTATCTCTCCGACGAGCGAATTTCGGGCCACATGCTGCATGTAGGCGTTCGCGTGATCGATGCCGCAAGAGCCGATGGCTTCTACAAGGAGATCCTCGGATTCCGTCTCCAGTGGAAAGGTGGGCGGAAGGGAGATCGCCCCGAGTGGATTTCAATGATGGTACCCGATGGATACGATTGGGTGGAGTATATGGTGGCCGAAACCACGCCTTCTCCGCGGGAGCTTGGCGTGCTGAATCACTATGCCTTGGATACGCTGGATGTGCAGAAGGTGTACAGGACGGTGAGGGAACGCGGCTACAAACCGCCGAGCGAGCCTGCGATCGCCGTTGACGGGCGCTGGCTCCTGCAACTATACGATAGCAACTACACGCGCACGGAGATCATGATCCGCAAGCCGGTTCGGACTCCGTGTTGTTCGCCTAATCTGGACGGTTTCAAGCAGTGATAACCGCGGCGTAGGCTCGCGGGTGTGTCGGCGGGACCGGCTGATCGCTCGCGCTGGCCGGCCCGAGTTGGTCTCCCGCACAGGCGCAAAGCAGAGTGCTGAACGCAGCCTCGAAAGGACACTAGATGCATCTGGTTCGACAAGCGGCACAAGGCTCTCGTTATTGCCTACTCCTCTCTTCTCTCCTCTTCCTGGCCGCGCCGGGGTACCCGCAGCCGTCTGGCGGGCCCTACGGTCCCATCGATCAGCGCTACGAGATCCCGAAGGCCGCGCACGTCTACTACGTCGCCCCTGACGGAAGGGCCGACTCCCCGGGGTTGGCGCGCGAACAACCGACCACGCTGGAGGCGGCGATCGATCGCGTCGCGAGCGGCGACGCGATCGTGATGCGCGGGGGCCTCTACCGCACGGGTGGCCTGAGCCTCAACCAGGGCATCACATTGCAGCCGTACGCCGACGAACAGCCGATCCTCAAGGGCACGCAGGTCGCGACGAAATGGGAGGCACTGCGCAATAACGTCTGGAAGATCTCCTGGAACCGGCTGTTCCCAGCCGCCCCCCTGGGCTGGTGGCAGCGCGACCGCGAGGGCATGAGAACGCCGCTGCACCGGTTCAACAACGACATGGTGTTCGTCGATGGCGAGCTGCTGAAGTCGGCAGGCTGGGAGGGAGAACTGGATGCCCATTCCTTCTACATCGACTATAAGAGCGGCAACGTGTACATCGGCGTCGATCCCACCAATCGGCTCGTCGAAATCACCGCCTTCGACAGCGCGCTGGTTCGGACCAGCAGTCCGGTGCACGGTAAGGCTTCGGATCACAAGGGCCCGGTCATCCGCGGCATCACGTTTACCCAGTATGCCTACCGCGCGCTGGAGGTGGAGGGCAAGAAGCACTTCACCATCGCCGACGAGCCCACTGACGAGCCTGTGGGCCTATCCGATCCCGCCACATTCGGCAAGGAGGTGACCGGCACGGTGCTGGAGAACGTGAGTATCACCTACTGCTCCCGCGTGGGCGGCTACTTCCGCGGGGACGGTCTTGTCATCCGCAATTCGCTGGTCAGCGATACCAGCACGGAAGGGATCTATGTCATCGGATCGTCCGACGTCCTGCTGGAGAGGAACATCTTCCGGCGGAATAACATCAGACAGCTCACCGGCTACTACCCGGCCGCGGTCAAAATCTTCAACCAGACGCGCCGTGTCACATGCCGCGACAACCTGGTGATCGATCAGCCCTACTCGAATGGCATCTGGTACGACGTCGGCAACCGCGACGCCGTATTCGTGAACAACTGGATCGAGGGCGCCATGGACGGTTTCTTCTTCGAGATCTCGCGCGGGGCGACCGTGGCGGGCAATGTGTTCGTCCGCTGCGATAAGGGCGTCCGCGTGCTGAACTCCGCGGACGTGCGCGCCTACAACAACACGTTCGTGGACACGCGGGCGGCCTTCGAGCGCAACGAACGGAGCGCGAGCGGCGACCACTTCGGCTGGCACCCCTCCACCGGCCCAGACGTGGACCAGCGCGAAGGCCACGTGTTCGTGAACAACCTACTGGTGGCGAGCGAGACGTACCGCAATACGCTGCTGCAGTTCGAGCAGCCGAGGTCGCTGTGCACGAAGCTCCCGCGCCCGCAGGCGAAAGAGGTAGGCGGCAACGTCTACGTGCGCGCGAACTTGCCGGACACCAGCGCGCCGCCGCTCATCCTGTGGAGCCCGGCGGCCAACGATAGCTGCTCCGCCAGGCTCGGCTCGCTCGGCGAGTTCCGCAAGCTGGCGCCCGAATTCGAGGCCGGTGGACGGCAGATCGACCGGACTCCGCGTTCGGTCTTCAAGGGTCCCGACCTCGGCCGGTACGAGTTGCTGCAGGCACTCCCAGGCACGCCCGGAGGGGAGATGCTCCCGGCGGACGTACTCAAGCTGCTGGGCTGGAGCGAGGAGGATGGGCGGTCCGTGGGCGCGTACCCGTTCCGACGCTGACGGCGCGCGCCGTGGATGGCGAACAGTACGCACGGGATATTACTGCTGGAATGCCGGATCCGATTGAGCGCCTGGCCTGGCTTTCCATTCCAACGAATAATATTCCCCACGATCGCGTGCCCACGGATCGAAAACATTCACTACCGGCCGTAGCTCCTCCGCGAGTTCCGGAATGTTCCTCAGAAGCAGCCGCTTGAGCGGCGAAACCGGTTGTTTATGGCCATTCGGCGTGCCCTGCTCGATCTGTTCGGGTCCGGGGCCGTTGAAATTCACCCAGTGGATGCCCAAGCTGGTGTAGAACTCGGGACGGAAACTGGATGTGAAGAAGCGGTCGCTAAAGAGTCGCCGCGAGGCATTCAGAATGAAGACCACAAACTGCGTCTCGGAGATCGCAAAGCCGTGGGGGCGGGTCGATTCCGCAAGCCAGCCGACTACAGTGTCCACATCTTCAATGTTGTCCACGGCCGTTCCGTTAGGATGGCCCAGGCAATCGTTGATCGGAGATCCGTCATTGTTGAGTTGCGCGTCGGTAATTACTTTCGATGCATCGCAGACGTGAGTGCCGTACACTTCCCGCAGCTCGTCGCTCCACTGTCGATACTGCCCGTAAAGCGGTTTCGGGAAGAAATCATCGAAGCTGGTCAACAGGCGCAGGCCGTACTGGCGTCGAAACTCGTTGAATCGCGGGACGCCATGTTCGCGGTCGCGGATCAGATCGAGAGCCGCGAGGTCGATCTGTTTCCCCGGCGTGTCTAACCGGGGCAGGCGTATGTTTTGCATGAACTGGGGAATATTGTGTAGAGTCAGCAGACCCAGCCGCTGACGTCCCATGCTAAGGCCCCAGTTAGCGAGACCCCTGGAGCGCATGGCGTCGGTCGCTTTGGATTCGAACGTATTGATCACCGCCACCTTCTGGACGATCTGATTCGGGTCTTTGCGTAAGTCGCGGTACTCAAGGAGGTCCGGGACCAGCGAGTGCAGACGATACACGGTGACGAACTCTTCCGGGAAGTTAAAAGGCGAACCGAAGTGGTTGACGCCTCCATTGGTCGAGGAAGCCTTGGTGATGTCGTAGCCGGGAGCCTGGCTGCCGAGTCCGAATATGCCGGGCCCGGACGCAAAAACCGAAAACCACTGGGTCGCTGCTGTGCCGTTGGCGCTCGGCCCGAGCACCTTCACGACGATATCGGAGAGGATTTTCGACAGTTCCGGATCGCCACTTCCGAGCAGACCGCTCCAGTTGGCGTTCATGCCCTTGTAGAGCGGCTCGTCGTACAGCAGCTGCGGAGTCCACTCGATGGTGTGGATCTTGGCGATTTCCGCCGATACCACCAGTCTCGCGGCCCGGAACAACTCCTCGGGTGTGACATCCTTGTTGGAGATCACCTTGTTAGGAGCCGCTGGATTGCGCAGTCCGCTATCGTCGTCCGGGTGCTGGGCCGCCTGCCTTCGGAACTCGTCCACGAATGAATTGTGTTCGCGGGCAAACAGGTTGTGAAAGAAACTTAGTCCGACTGTCCAGTTATCGGGAAAGGCAGACTCTTCCTGGCCTGCCCATTGGGGTTGAATCGGGTCGCCCGGTCGAAATATCGGGAGATATGCGCCGGCGACTCCGGCCACGGGCTCGAGCAGCAGGTGCGCGGGGTCCTTGGGATCCCGCTTTACGCGTCTCGCCGAGGTTTCATCGAACCCGTAGATCTGCGAGGCATCCCACCACGCCGTGTTATTGTTGGCGAAGGTTTTGGGCGCGCGCGCCATGTATGTCTTTCCATTCACGGTGAAGGACTCGGGCGGTGAGTCTTTGGCCACCAGCGTCTGATCGACGCGGTCGCCGGGACGGCACCCAAGTTTGGCGGCTCCCGCCGGAGTAAGCGGAGTGGGAGCGCCATTCACCAGTTGCGTGGTGCAGCCCATGTCGATGTACGCCGTGGCATTGTGGCCTTCCTCCATGTGGGAGAACCAGTCATGAGTCATGAACTGAATCCAGTAAGCGGCCAGGACGTTGAAGAAAGGGGCCTTCTGATAGTCGCAGTTGGAGATTGCGGAGTTGTCCGTGCTGCCGAAACCACCGTTGCAATCTCGCGAATCGGCGGACTGAATACGGGTAAGCAGCTTACGGCTGATTACCTGCGGATCGGGTGTCAGCAGGCCAAGCCGGTTGCCATGCCGGTTCCTGGTAAGTTCATTCCGCCCCAAGTCCGGAAACGAGGTTTCAAACTCCACGTTACGTGCGAACGGCATACCGGCCGAACCCATCAGCGGGTTAAGAATATCGTTGCAGATACCCGTCGTGGTGCGGCCACGGATCAGATCGCCTTTGCACTCCTGTGCCTGGCCGCCACCCACCGCCTGGTAATTGGGATTGGTCTTTGGGAGCTTCATTTCCGGCCATACCTTAATCGTCCTTCCGTCCGCCCCGCCGTTGCCGGAGACATAGGCTCGATAAGTGCCGCTGTTGTCGAATAAATTGAATTTGATCAGCTCGATGCGCTGATATTCGAGGTCGGTTAACGCACCGGAAACACCCCGAAATTGCGGACCTCTTTCCGTCAGATAGTATTTCGGCAAGGACAGCGCGTCGCCGGTGCCCCAATACTGGGACCAATCGGCCCACGGTGTGTTTCTGAACTCGACAGCTCCCTCGCCGCCGCGGCACATCGCCGCGGCCGAGGATACCTTACCAAGGAACCGCAGGTCGCGGGTGTCCGGGACCTTTAGCAATCCGTCCTTGAGCAGTTGTTCGCAAGCTTTCAATTCCCGCGCTTCTTCTTTCTTGGCGTCGACACGAGAACAGGCCACTAGAAGGATAGATAGGCCACAGACAGTCAATAGTGAGTTTGAATTCACGGTCCAAGTAGAATACGCCGATTCCTCGAAAAGTCAAGGGGCAAAACTCCATTCCTTCATTCCAGAACAAAGGCGAGTCGAGATCCTGGCGATTCAGCTCCAAACAGTGTAAAATCGCTCAATCCTGTAAGGAGGGAGGTTGGGATGTCTCTGGGTGATGCGATATGGTACTTCGTGCGCAGCCTGCCGCGGCGCATCGGTTCCATAACTCTGTGGCAGTTGGCGAAGGGGCTGGCTTTAGTCGCGGCCGGCGCGATACTACTCTTTGTCTTAGCGCTCTTCGCGGTTTCCGTCTGGCCCAATCACCAAGTACCGTTGAACGAGCCCGTGACGGAGATTGTCTACCTTGACCAGGGTTGGGGCCCGGGCCGCGAATCGCCCGCTCGGCAGGCCTACTACTACACCCCGCAGGGTACTTCGCTCAAGGCGCTGCGGTACAGTTGGCTGGTCCACCTGGAGCAGCCGTGGAGCACCAATCGCCTGGCCGATCCGAACCACATGCAGAGCTACGGGTTCATCGTCGACCTGGCGCCGACGCCTGCCAACCCGTACCAGTTGCCGGTCGGTTTCGCGCATTATTTCGATAACGAGTTACAGGATGAGGTGCTCGACCTCACGTGCGCGGCCTGCCACACCGGCCAGTTGAGCACATGGAAAGATGGCAAACGCATCGCCATCCGGGTCGATGGCGGCCAGGCCATGCACGCCTTCACCGACATGAATCCCGGCGATTTCTTGCCCGACCTGCTGCTGGCGATGACCGCGACTTACATCAATCCATTCAAGTTCAATCGTTTTGCGCGCAACGTGTTGGGGCCGGAACACTATGCCAGCGGCAAGAGCGCCTTGCGAAGCGCGTTTGGCGAGGTGCTGACGACGTTTCTCAAACAGGGCTGGAACGACAAGATCAGGCATCTATACCCGGTGGCGGAAGGCTACGGGCGGACGGACGCCATCGGGCGAATCGCCAATACCGTGTTTGGCGATCACATCTCGCCGGCGAACTACCGGCCCGGCAACGCCCCGGTGAACTACCCGCCGGTGTGGGATATCTGGAAATTCGATTGGGTTCAGTACGGCGCCTCGGTGCGGCATCCGCTGGCCCGCAACGTCGGCGAAGGGATGGGTGTGGGCACCACCTATCATCTGGTGGACCAGTTCGGGCGGCCTATACCGGCGAGCCAGCGGTATCAGGCCAGCACTCTGATCGAGAACCTTTACCAGATCGAAAAGACACTGTGGTACCTGGAGCCGCCCAGGTGGCCCGACGCCTTGCTCGGCAAAATCGACTGCCAGCGCGCCATCTACGGCAAGACGCTATTCCGGCAATATTGTGTCAGGTGCCACGGCCCGCGCCTTCCCGATGCCGCCACGCTGGCGATCGACGCGCCCTGCAAGACGCGCGACACGCACTGGATCATGGCTGTGTTGAAGGCAACCGACATCGGAACGGATCCCACCGCCGCTGAGAACTTCGCGGGCCGTGAGGTCGACTTGACGCCGACTGGCTTGACCGCGGCGGACGTGCGCCGGCTACGCGAGCCGCTGATGCAGGAGGACGCGAACCGGCGGCTTGCGCTGCTCCAGCCCGGCTCCGACCAGTATCTTCAAACCAAGCAGGAACTCGAGGCCGCCATCGAGAGCCAGTTGAACAAGATCGACATGCGAACGGTGCCGATCGGCTTCGGGCTGAACTATTTCGGTCTGCTGGTCCGCGAGCAGTACCGAAACGATCCGCGTAACGCGCATGACCGCCAGTACCCGCCGGAGCGCGGTCCCGATGACGGCTATTTCGGAGAGATCGATAGCCCGCAGGCGCCTCCTTCCTATAAGGCGCGTCCGCTGGCGGGCATTTGGGCGACACCGCCATTCCTGCATAACGGGTCAGTGCCGAACCTGTACCAACTCCTGTCGCCGGCGCAGAAACGGGACGCCAGGTTCCTGGTCGGCACCAAGGAGTTCGACGCGCGGAACGTGGGATACGTGCTGAAGCCGCTGAGCGAGCGCGGTTTCGTTTTCGATACCTCGATACCGGGAAACTCCAACCGAGGGCACGAATTCCGCGGCAGCGCCGGGTCCAAGGCGGAGCCACCGACGGGCGCCGCGTGCGTCTCGATCGACGACGTGACGCCGGCGGAAGCCGAGAGAATTGAGCCACCCAAAGACGGCGTGCTCGGGCCGGAACTGAACGACGATCAGCGGTGGGCGATTATCGAATACCTGAAGATGCACCGTGACGATCCGGCCGGCGGCGAGTTCCCCGATTACTGCTACTGCCAAGGCGCCGGGCCGCCGAAAGAGCCGGAGGTGAAGATTCCGAAATGCGGCGCGGGCGGGTAAGCGGGGAGACATTGCTTGCGTTACGACGCTTTCATTTCCTATAGTCACGCCGGGGATGCAGCCCTGGCGGCATCCGTTCAATCCTCTCTGCAGCGCTTCGCGCGCCCCTGGTACAAAGCGTATGCGTTGCGCGTCTTTCGCGATCAGACCGGCCTCTCGGCGAGTCCGGCGCTGTGGAACGCGATTGTGAGCGCCTTGGAAGAATCCGAGTACCTGCTATTGTTAGCTTCGCCGCAGGCAGCGGCATCGAAATGGGTGAATCAGGAGGTCGAGTGGTTTCTGCGTAACCGGACGCCCGATCGAGTTCTGATTGTGATCACCGGCGGGCAAGTCGCATGGGATGCGGCTACCGGAGATTTCGACTGGTCACGCAGTGACGCGCTCCCCAAAGTACTTCAAGACGCCTTTCGCCAGGAGCCGCTTTACGTCGACTTATCCTGGGCCCATCGCGATCAATTTCTGCACGACGCCAGGTTTCGAGACGCCATTCTGGACTTGGCGGCGCCGCTGCATGGACGGTCCAAGGACGACTTGGATAGCGAAGACCTGCGGCAACACCGCAGAACCCTGCGAATCGCATGGTCGGCAGTGGCGCTGCTTTCCCTGCTGGCAGTGGGACTCGGGCTCGCGGCAATCTATGCAACGCGCCAAAGCAACGTGGCACGGCAGCAGACCACCATCGCCAAGGAACAAACCACCCGGGCGGTCGAGCAGGCTCGCATCGCCGACCAGCAACGCCGGCTGGCGGAGGATCGGCGCATGACCGCGCTTTCGCGCCAACTCGCTGCGCAGGCGGTCGGAGAATCGGCTATTGACTTGGACCGCGCGCTATTGGAGGCAGTGGAGGCCTTCCGCGCGGCGCCCACGTTTGAGGCGCGTCAGGCGTTGTTGGCGGTGCTGTTTTACAGCCCGCATCTGCGACAGTTCGTGAGCGGCCCCCGGCGCGTATGGCGCACCGCGGCGATGAGCCGCGACGGCCGCACCGTCGTGGCGCTCGATGAGGATAGCGGCAACGTGGTGATCGAAACCGCGGCCGAAAGATCGTTGGAGACGATAGGCGAAGTAAACCTGCGCGGAGAAGCCAAGAGCGTAGCCGTGAGCGCGGATGGCAGCCTATTCGCAACCGGCGAGCCGGGGAGAGTGGTCATCCGGAGTGTCATGACGCGTGCTGTCCGGAGTTCCCTGATGGATGGGTTGGACGCTGGTGGAGCGCCCGCAGTCCTGAGTTTCAGCCCGGATCGGACGCGCATCGCCGCCTATGAATCCTCGAGTGGCATATTGATTTGGGACGTCGTAAATCGCCGTTTGTGCGTGCCCGCTCTGCGGCCGAAGCGCTGGGAGAATGTGCTTGCCTTCAGTCCAGATGGCTCGGTGCTGGCGTCTGGGGCGCACGACGGCAGCATCGTCTTATGGGCCGCCGACGGCCATCCCATCGGGCCGCCGCTGGTCGGACATCGCGCACAGATCTTCGGACTCGCGTTCTCTCCCGATGGAAAGATCCTGGCGTCCGGCTGCGAAGATCGCACCGTGATTCTGTGGGACGTCAAGACCGGCAAGCCGCTCGGGCCGCCCCTCGCCGGGCACGAAAAATGGCCGCTGGGAAACGACGCTTGGGGTTTGAGCTTGGCGTTCAGCCCGGACGGCAGCCTGCTGGCCTCCGCGGCGAAGGATAAAAACGTGATGCTCTGGGATGTCGCCAGCCGGAGTCCGGCCGGCGGTCCACTCAAAGGCCATGCGGCGCCGCCAATGGCGGTAGCCTTCAGCGCGGATGGCCGCTCCCTGCTCACGCTGGGCCGGGACAATATCGCCTTGCGCTGGGCCGCCGATCCACTGAGCATGCTGGGCCGGCGGCTCGAGGCTGACGGCGACGGCGTTTCCGGCTTGGCGTTTAGTCCGGACGGCAGGATATTGGCGACCGCCTACAGGGAGCGCGGGCTGATGCTCTGGGATGCGGAGCGTGGGTGGAAAACTCGCGGCCCTCTGCGGGGCCAGGGCAATCCGATCCTCAGTCTTCAATTCACGTCCGATGGCGGCCAGTTGCTCGCGGCCGCGAAAGATCGCGTAACCGAATGGGGAATCAACGGGAAAAAGGCTGCGGCGGAGACCCTGCCGGGCACCGGCGACGCGGTGTCGCAGGTAGCGTTCAGCCCCGATGGGAGATCCACGGCGTGGAGCGACGGTTCGCTCCTGTTGGTTCGCACAGGAATGGCCGCGGCGCCTGCTCGGCTTCCCATTGCTCTGGCTTCGCCCGACCACATGGTCATGAGTCTGGCATTCAGTCCCGATGGCCGCAGGCTTGCGTCTGGAGGTTTTGACGGCACACTCGCGCTTTGGGACGTAGGCACGCGGCAGCTCCTCTGGCCTGCCGCAAGGGCGCACCGGATAGCAGTGCAGGCCCTGGCGTTCAGTCCGGACGGTCGGATTCTGGCATCGGCGGCGGTGGGTACGGCGGATTTCGACGGCAGTGTGCGACTATGGGACACGCAATCGGGCCGGGAACTGCCGCCGGCATTGACCGGTCATTCCGACCCCGTCCGTGCTCTTGTCTTCAGTCCGGATGGAAAGATGCTGGCATGCGCCGCGGGAGAGCGGATCGTCTTCTGGGACGTGGAGAGACGGCAACGCCTGGGAGAGGCGGTCGCAGGGGCCGGCGGGTTTGTGACGAGTCTGGCATTCAGCCCGGACGGGCAATGGCTCGGATCGGGCGACTATGACGATGGCGCCATCGTTTGGGACCTTCGGCCGGGCGTGTGGCTTCGGCAGGCCTGTGCTATCGCCAATCGCAACCTGGACGAACGCGAATGGAAGCGGCTGATCGGCGACAACCCGCCTTACCGGCAGTCATGCCCATGATCCTGCGAGCTCTCGGCATGGCGTCCGAACCTCAACAAATAACAAGAACTGACAAACGACTGCCCCTTCTGCGCCTGTTTCCTTGCAGCGATTTCCACGTCTTTCGGGCGCAATGGTGGCAATTGCGCCCGAGAGCCGTCTGCACTCTCGCCGGCGACGCCGGATGCGGGTTCGCGGGTAGCTGATTCCGTAGTCGGTTCGCAGGTGGGATCGGCGTCGTCTATACCGCCGTCACAGAACTTACGGCAGACTATAGAGATCGAGTCGCGCCCACGAAGCAATGATGCATGCCCAGCATTCTTGGACATCTTGTTCCGGCTTGCATCTAATTGGGGGGGGGCCCGAGCGGATCGAATTCACGCTGCACGAACTGTGCGGTGAAAGCGATGAACCGCATTCGCGCTTGTAACTGAGTTGCCGGGTCGTTGGTTCCGGTGATTTGAAACGACCCGAGGAATGCGGCCAGGTTCTCCACCGCTGCCCAGTCTTCGAACGTCTGGAATTTGAGAAGCGCCGTGCCGGATTCTTTTTGAGAACCGTCGGCTTGCTGCTCGAAGACGTGACAATAAAGCGTGGTATAGTCCTCCAGCAGATTGTCTACGTCGCGTTCCATGTACTTCACTCCTTCCAGAGCGAAGCGGCGGCTGCCGCCCACGAGGAACTCGATGTGATAGTTCATCTGGGCCTCGCCCGTGGCGGGATTCACTCTTAGGTAATGGAACTGGCTGCTGACCCCGTCCATGGCGAAAGTGACTGGCCCCTGACCTTCGAACTGCCCGAAGGAAATCGTTCCGCCCATCTGCGCCTGATGCTCGTAGCCATCCACGAACTCATTGACATCGCGGATGGTCATAGCGGCGTCGAAGGAGCACGTTACCGCGTTGGGCGGGGCGCCGCTGGCCGGAATGCGTTGTGCGAGTGTGAGATCTCCGTCCTTGCCTGGCGCGGGAGTGCCTTCTCCGGGGAAATACCAGCCGACCATCTGTTCCTTGAAGGTCATGCCGACGCCATCTGGCAATTGCGTGTCCAGGAACGGACGCCACAGGGTGTTGGTTGGCAGTTGCCTCCCCGCCACGCGCGTGAGCATATAGTAGAAACCAAATTGGCCGGCGGCCTCCGTGTGAAAGACGCCGAGCGTCGAGTTGACAATCATCTGGGCTGCGCCGGCCGGCAGCGTGGTCACATACTTCCCCACCATGAAATCAGCCGTAACTTTGCGAATCTCGTCATGGAATGGTGTGAAGTCATTCAACTGGAAATGATCTTGCACGAAACTCGGAACCACCAGGCCCTCAAACAGACCCATGAGCTGATAGCGCGCCTCGAAACGCCCGTCCGGCAGATTGCTAAATTGCAGATTCGCGACTCCGCCTGCGTGATTCGCATTGGAAATGATGTCCATGCGCCAAACGCCGTTCAAGTCGGCGGCATCCGGCGAGGCCCCGGCCGCATAGAGCGTATTATGGTCGTCCACCGTCATCTGGTCGAATTTGTAAAGACGGGTCATGGGGAAAGTAAGTACCCGCGCGCCGTGCGGATATTTGCCCAGATAGACCCGGCCGATCAACAGATCTTCGTTGATGATTTTGAATATGTCGTAGAAGCCCTGCCAGGGCGGGTCGAGATACTTCAGTAGGATGTAATTGCCCGGCTCCAGAGTGGCGTCGGAGTGTCCCACCTCGATGGTGACTGCCTCCAGGCTGTTCCGCGCCTGAATGTGGCTATCGGTATCGCTGGTGACACCCGTGTACTGTCCATTCGGTTGTTTGGCGAACTGCTTCTTGAAGCCGGTGAAGATCGCCGACGACATGGCATTCAGCACGTTACCCTGGGGGAAGAATCCCTTCCAGTAGCGATCGTTGTGAATGGTCTGCTGCTGAGTGTCGATAATCGGATCCCCGCCCTGATTGACCAGCGTGTCGATGCCCATGGTCGGACACCGGCGGAAGAGCGCTTCGAGCTGCCCCTCGTTGTAATCGGGCGCGTCAAGCGCGCTAATCGCGGCCATACTGACTGACTTGGCGGGCTCCGGATAGGCCGAGCCCTGGAGCTGTTGGATCTTACGTTCCACAAAGCGTTCGGTCAATGCCGAGATGGTTAGAAAAGGATTGACGCCGAGCGCGCTAGGAATGATGGATCCATCGGTGACATAGAGACCCTGATGCACGGTGCCGTCGCCGGAGAAAACCCGCCCGAAAACGTCCACGGCGCCTTGCAGGTAATCGTCGCCCATGGGGCATCCGCCCAAAGGGTGCGCGGTAATCAAATGGCGCAACCTAAAAAAACTCCAGGTGGGATTGGAAATGAAGCTGGCGTTCAAGGCGTGGGCATGGCGCCGCAGTTCCTCGTTCATGCGCGTGAAGATCTGCTGCTGGCCGGCCTGATCCCAGGAAATCTGAATGCGGCCGTCGGGTTCCAGCAGGGGCTTGTCGAACAGGATGAGGCCGCGCGCATTGTCCTGGCCCATCACCAGGTAGAGCATGGTGTGATTGAGCGCGCCGTTGGAGTCGTGCTCGCGATTGGCGGGGTCGAGGTCGCGAAGCAGGCGCGTGCGTTGGTCGGCTTCATTTCCGGTGACCGTATCCTGGCCCTGAATCGCGCCGAAAACAGCCTTGGCGGCTTCCACCGATGCGCTGGGAAAGGAAAAGTCTTCGACGGAGATGCGCTTCGATTCCGGCAGTGTGCCGTTATAGCGAACCAGCCCGACGATGTTCGGCCCCGGCGATGGAGAGTCGCCCGCCGCAGGCTGTTGGGCGGCGTTGTAGCCAAGCACGTCGGTCTCATATCCGCCGTTGTATGCCAGCCCGAAGAAATCGCCGTTTCCGCTGAATTTCGTGCCCAATGCTGGCGCCACGGAGAGACCATGCATCTCGGAGCGGAGCAGGATCTCGGTGGAATTCAAAGAGCCTGCCGAGAGGACCACTTCGCCGGCGGCGATGGCGAAGTTCTCTTTGCCGCCACCCGTCTTCACATAGCCGCCGTGAATGACCCAACCACCGGTGGCGACTTTTTCCAGCCATTCCACTTGCGCCTGGGTGAGAATCGTGGCTCCGGCCTGCTGCGCCATCGGGAGGTAATTCATATACAGGGTATTCTTCGCCCCTACGTTGCAGCCGGTGACGCAGTTACCGCAATCGACGCAGGGCTTCTGCTGCACGCCGTGTGGGTTGGGTCCGTCAATCGTGAAGTTGACCACTATGTTGAGCGGTTGCACCGTGGTTCCAATCTCCACGGCGCGCCGATTGAGTGCCTGCACCTTGGCGAGTTGGAGCGCCTTCGGATGCGGATTCGCCGCTAGTATGGTCTTGGCCCGCTGGTAGTAAGGCAGCAACGCCTGGTACTGGATAGCCGACGGCCAGCTAAACTGCTGGAAGACCTCCTCATCGGGGACGATGGCAACGTTGGCATTGATCAGCGATGTGCCGCCCAAGCCGGAGCCCTTGATGACGGAGATGTCAGGGGCGTTCAGCAGCTCATACAATCCCAGCGGATTCAGATCGCTACGCAACTGTGCCGCCACATCCAGTGGAGCCTCCGGGTATTGGCCCGGCTGCCACTCCTTGCCGCGCTCTAGAATGCAGATTGAGGGTTTGGGATTCAGGTCGGCGGCAGCCAGCCGGGCGGCGGTGATCGCGCCTCCATATCCCGATCCAATCACGACGATGTCGTATGCGTTCTTTCGCTGTTCCCAAGGTGTGGATAACATTCAAATCCTCCGCTTGCCTGGGAGGCATGCTTTCGCTTGCCATCCCATCACTAATTTCCTAGCAGGTCCCGAAAATAATCGTTGAGAAGCCGCCCGTTCGGATCGTAACTCTGGCGCGCGCCGGCGAACACCTTCAATCGGTCGCCCCACGCCTTTTGCGCCATCGCGGGGGTGATTCCATTGGTCTGATTCAACAGCGGAATGCCTCCCAGTCCGCTCGAGAACTGGTTGTAGGCGACCACGAACTGGTCCCATCCGGGATTCCCTGTGGATACCGGATCGATGGTCATCACGTTACTGTCGTACGAATAGGAGAGCAGCGAGTTCTGATCCTTCGCGACGTAATAGCCTACGAAGAGCATATTGACTCGGTATCCGTTCTGTTTGTAGTACTGCTGGCAGAATTGGAGGCAGCTCTGTAAAACGGACGGATAGTTTTGCTCGGCAAACGCCCAAAGGCTGAAGGTGTAGCGGCTCGCGCCGCCAGTCGGCGGGTAACGGATGATCTGGTCGGTGGCGACGGTGTTCCCGCTCTGAATCAGATTCTCGAGCTTCCAGCGCCACAGCTTATTGAATCCATCGATAACTCCATACCGAATCGTCTTGTCTGAAATATCCTTTTCGGCGTTGGCGCAAACCGCCGGTCCCGCGGTTCCCCACAGATAATTGCGCAGGGGCCAGATTATACGATTCGGATCGCCGGATGCGGTGGGATCGTACTTGCGGAACTCCACGGTAATCAGATTCTCGAAAGGGTAGATATAAAACATCAGCGATTCGCCGCCGGCTTTGAGAGCGGGCAACTTCTCAACGAAATCGTCCAAGGTGAAGGTCTGGTGGCGCACCGCCATGGGCACGATGGGGCGGACGCGGAAGGTGACTTCGCAGACGATGCCGAAGGTTCCGTAACTGGATCGGACCTTCTGCATCAGGTCCGGTTGGTCGTCGGTCACCACCAGAAAATCGCCGGAAGGCAGCGCCATCTTGATCCGGCTGACATAGGAGCCCACCTGGCCGAACTCGCCGGGCATCGACGAGTCTTTGGTGCCACAGCAGGCCGCGCTGCCAACCGAGAGATTGCCGATCTCCGTGTTCACGTAAAACTGCAGCTTCTGCTTTTCGAGCTCTTTCGCTACATCGATGTAGAGTGCTCCCGCTTCGGCCGTCACGGTTCCATTCGAAATGTCCAGAATTCTGTTCATGCCGGACATCTGAAGAATGGTCCCGCCGTTAACGACGGCGCAGGGAGTTGTGGAATGGTTGGCGCCGACCGCCCGAACCGGAGACGGATACTGCGCGGGGTTCTTTAAGACGTTCACCACCTCGGCAGCCGAACTCGCCGCAGCGACTGCCTGCGGGTGGGAAACCAGATCTCCAAACCAATTGGTTACGATTTCGCTCATGGCAGGTGCCCCTCACACCTTTTGGATCTCCTATAAGTCCCTGGTGACTTTCTGCACTTTCCGTTACAGGCGCGCTGCGGCTGTAATGGCTCGTTGTTTGGTCCGGACCAGCTTCGGTCCGGCAATCAGAATTGTGGCGCTAGCCTTGCGGCCCGATGCCTGATCCATCGCAACCAGACCCCAAGGTTCTCCATATAATTCGCTCGTCTTGGCAGTGACACTCTTCAGATGTGACGCCAAGGCCTGCCGCAGGCCCTGAAACTCGGGATTGTCCGGCGAGGTCGAAGGATGCTGGCCGAACCATTTTCGGATGGCCGCCAGCAGTTGGCCAGCGCCAACCATGGCTTCGGCCCACCAAATAATGGCGGAGTAGTCGGCGGTGATCGCTCCGAGCAGTGGCGTGGACGCTTTCGGAAACAACCCGGCAAAACCCGGCTGGCCCTGAGCCTTCATACGGTTCCAGAGATCGTCATCGATGGCGGGCACGCGGCGGCCGGCGTCGTCATCACCCTCTGCAACAAGCAATTGGACTGCGGCTCGTCCCGCATTCTCGTAAGCTCCTTGCGGGACGGGCTGGCCGCCCGAATCGAGAAACAGCGTCTCCGCCAGAGCGCTATCGTACCCGGTGCTGGCATGAATTACGGTGCGCCCGAAATCGTCGAGGCCGGACGGCAGCGCGGTATCGTCGCCGGTGAATAGTCCGAGGGCCGACCCGACGCGAAGCTCATGGGCCATGCCGTCGCGGTTGGTGTCGTTTTCGAGATTGAAGAAATCGTGGCTGCACGTCAAAGCCGGCCCGCCAACCTGCCGCTCCAACCCCTGATAGGTTGCCGTCAGCAGGAAAGATACCGCCATCACGTGGCGGAGCTTCTCGGTATCGGCGCCAAAATTAACCGCCGTGGAACTAATTCGCTCGGCCGTGGCCTTATCGGCGATTACCAGGGAACCTGTTGCCGGTTCGACCATGACCTCGCCGGTCGAAGTCAGCGCCGAGATCGAGCCGACGTTCAGAACTCCGAGCAGGTTTACGTCAAGCCGGATCCGGCTGCTTCGCGCCTTCTCCCACGCGCTTTGAACCGGAGTGACCCCAGGCAGCGAACCGGTGTGCAATCCGGTCAGATTGCCACGCAGTGCCAGATCCAACGCCTGACGCGAATCCGGCGTCAGGGCCGACATATCGATGTCGTACACAAACATGCCGCTGCCAGACTCTTTCGCACCGATTTCGGCGGAAAGCGCCAACTCCAACTTGCGGTTGACGGCGGCTTTCACAGCGTCTTGAATCGCCTGAATCTGGGCCGGCGAGAGCCCTGCGTTTTGCAGTTCAGTCAGGTCTGCGGAAGCGCTGCTACTGATGACCCCGATGATGGAGGAAAACAGATCCGTAGTGCCAAAGCCTGCGCTGATGCCTTCGCTGACCGTCGCGTCGATGGAAAACTCGGAGACATTTTGACGGTACCAGCCGAGCCGCACGCGTCCAGGAGCCATCTTTCGCGCGCAGACTTGAAACGTGCACCGCAAATCCAATGTCGCGCCAACCTGCACGGCGCCTCCGGCGGTGACCGACAACGCCGGCAGCGACGCCGGAAGCTCGACCGATGCCAGAGGATTGGCAACTGCCAGCAAATTCGCCGTTCCCGAGAGCTTCAGCGATCCAGTTCCCGTCACCGTGGCCACGCAGCCGTCCGGCAGTGAGGCTAAGTCGCCGGATCTGGCGGGAATTATGAAATTCCCCACGGTTTCCTCGACTGCATCGAGCAGCGTAATCCCGCGCTGCAATGGAAAACTCTGATAGTTCTTGATGTCGACCGTCTCGCCCGGGCCGATACCGAATTGCAACATACCGGAATCGGATCCATCTGTGACGCCTACTGACGCCTGAACGCCAAACGCGACATAACAGGTTCCCGCTGCGATTGCGATGTCGCCGGAATACACATCCTGCAACGCGATCACGGCCGGTGTTCGTTGAATTAGCTCCAGCGATCCGTGGGCGCCAGCCGACACCGAGATGGCCGTGGCGCCCGGCCCGGCTGTGACGCTTTTGTCGAATGATAATCCGCTACTGATGGCGGTCAGCGCCGGTTGATCGAGCGTGAGCCCGGCGGCTTTCGAAAACTCCGCATTATTCAGCCGCAACGCCGGCAGTTGCTGAAAATACTGCAGCAAGGCAGAGAATGGAGCCGGTGTGACTTCGGCGTCCAGACCGAGATCATCGGTCAGTTGGATCGTAGCCATCGTATTCCTCCGTGCGGAATTCGACTAGTATATGCCTAAGTCCGCTGTGGCTGCGCAGCGACTGTGATTGAAAATACACTTGTGAGCCCGGCCCGCGCTCGGCGAGAGCGGCGCGATTCGTTCGGCGTAGCCTTTCGCCAAGCTTCGACGCCTCGGAGATTCGCGTGGAAGCCGTGCACGAGCTGCGCTGGTCAACAGCGCCATCGCACGCCGCGTCCCACGGGCGGCTTCGCCAGCGCTCGCCCCGCCGCGCATTGATTCTGGAAAGCCGTCGTGACGGCATGGCCGCGTCCGCGGATTGCATGGCTGTGGATGTCGGCGGGCACGCGCGCGGAAAGCGGCACGCGGAGACGGTCGCCACCGGGCCCAACAGATGAGGCCACCCGACCTCGCACTGGCTCACGGTTCCTCCCCAGCGGCTGTGGTTATGTTGTCATCCGCTCTCTCAGTGTCGCGTGTACTTATCGAACGTCGTGATCACGGGGAGAGCGTTGCCCGCTTCGTCGAAAAACGCTCGCGAACCCAGGCCGCCGCTCACGGCTGGCTCCCACCAAAACACGCCTTTCCCGCGGCCACTCGGGATTTCTTGCACAACGCGATTCACTTCTTCGAGAAACTCCTTTTGGCCATCGGGCGTTTCTGGAAACGGTCCTGGCCGCTTGGTGTACTCGGCCGGCATCCAGTTGTAAGCGGCTTCCACGACGATGATGTCCTTCCTGTACTCTAGCGCCATGAAAACCGTGTTCTCGCGCAGATCGTTTAAGCTGCCCTGCCACCAGGGATAGTAAGACTGACCGATGACATCGAAATTGACATGATAGGAATTGAGCCTGTCGAAGAAGTACTTGGTCCGAATCTTGTCACCGCCGCGGTCGATGTGGATCATGATTTGAGGGCGCGGCGCATCCGAGGCTCCAGCCTCGACACCCGCAACGCCCGCTTTGACCAGATCCGCGAAGTTGTCCCAATTATTAGGGAGCCGGCCATCCGGCCAGAGCATGCCATTGATGACTTCATTGCCGATCTGCACCATATCCGGAGACACGCCCGCCTCCCGGAACGCCGAGATCGTCTCCTTTGTATAATCGAACACCGCTTTGACCAGTTGGGCGTGGGACATGCCTTGCCAGGCTTTGGGCAGGAATTGCTTGCCGGGATCGGCCCACGTGTCGGAATAGTGGTAGTCAAGCAGAAACTGATAACCCAGTTTCTTGGCGTCTTTGGCGAGCGCAATGGTGTACGCGAGATTGTTGGGCAAATCTGTGGGTGTGTGAAAAAGTCTCAGACGAATCCAGTTATAGCCGTGATCCTTGAATATCTCCAGCCCGGGCTTGACGACCCCCATGTCTTTGAACACCTTGCCGTGGTCCTCCGCTTGTTTGAGAAAGGAGAGATCGGCGCCAACCGCATACTCAGCCGCGGGAAGAGGCGACACCGCCAGAATCAGCAAGGTCAGAAGCGTGATATTCGGAATTGTTCTCATAGGTCTATTACCGCCTCCTCACGCGGTCTGCTAGTGGACCGGAACGATTTGCCATTGCTGCGACCCGCTGTTGCCGTTTTGCGGTTCTTGGACAGCAAACCCGGATTGAGTGCCTACTCCGCCGTTCATGTCCAACACCAAACCGCTGGCCCGGTTGACAAAACTAAAGTACCCGCTGCCGGCTGAAACGATGTTCCATTCCAGCTCGGGCGCGTTGCCGGATGGAGATTGAATGACGGCATTTCCACTCCCGGTCGATCCCTCAGAGTCATCGAGCACATTTGTAGTGTTGGCCGCCCCTGGATTGAGACTGGCAATTTGGAAATAGCCGTCGTTGTTGCTGGTGATGCGCCACTGCTGGTTAAGGGTTGGATTCCCGTCATCCGCCTCAGTGCTCAGCAGGGCGCCGGGGGCGATGGATGCCTGAGAAACGGACAGAATCCCTCCGCTGCTCAGATTGACCAACTTATAGCTGAGAGTGGGATCGAGCTTGCCCCCGAGCGCGTCGATGCCTGGAAGCAGCATGGAATAGTCCGAGGCACTTATATCAGTCGATCCGGAAGTATCCTCGTTATTGAAGAGCGTCAGGCCGTTCCAGATATAGATCGCGTCCGGCAGGCCGTCGCCGTTGATAAACCCGCCGCTCGAATTGGGTATGTTCACACCGGCTGGATCCCAATACTCCATACCCATGCCGAGGTTATTGGGCAGCCCTTTTTGCACACCCTGGAGATCCAGCAGAAACTGACGTTGTAGCGCTGGGGTTGGCGGAGCATACCAAGGATCATTTGAGTTGAAGCCAGTTTCGTAATGTTCGCCGGTTTCGATAATGAAAATAGCCTTCCCAATATTATTGGCGGCGTTCACCAGCACCTCTTGCTCGATCGGTTTCTGGTTGGGATTGGACTCGTTGGACTGCGCTGCGGTTAAGGGACCATGATAGAGCGGGTAGTAGCTCTGGCAGATGGCATCATAGGGAATACTGTTGTGGTTCGCGAGCGTGAAAAACTGTGTAAGATCCCAGGCCGGCGTAATGTGAATACAGGTCAGCGGGGCCGGAATGGCGGGGCCGAGTGAGGGGTCCGCCGCCGCATCGTTCACCGCTTGAATCGCCAGGATCTGCAAGGCGGCGAAACCGCCAAAGGCCGCTCCCGTCGGGCTGCCGAGTGACCCAAGAAAACCGGTATCGACTTCATTGCCGATGGACACGAGGTCCGGCATGGTTCCCGCCTGCCGGTAGGACAGGATCTCGGCTTTCACGTAAGTGTAAAGGTCCGACTGTAACTGCGCGCCCAGCGTGTCGTTGGCCCATGCCGCCGGGACGCTCGAAGAGCTGCCACCATCGAACAGCAGGGTCAGTTCGATACTCAGTCCGAGATTCTTCGCTCGCTTGGCAAGATCCAGATCTTGCGCGTCTGTTTCCGCGTAGCAGGCATTGCCCCTGCATTGTGGTTCCGACGCAGTCGCGTAGGGTGGCACTGACGTCGGTCTCAATCGCACCATATTGATGCCATGGTTTTTGAAGATCTCGAGCACGTCCTGTTGCTGGCCGGCGTCCTTCCACCACGACAAGCCGATTGCAGCGCGGGCAGCCTCCTGCTTCTCCAATAGCGCATTGTCCACTCCGCGAAAGAAGGCTGGCCGAAGCAGCCACTGCTGGCTCTGCGTTGCCGTGCCCGATAGCTCGGTTTGATCCAGCGACGCTCCTGCCGACATGGAACCCTGCGATAAGTCGAGCGCCAGATCCGTGCTCTTATTCGAGATCGTGTAGTAGCCATTGCTTGTCGCGGTGAGAATCCACTGCTGCGAGTCGGCAGACGAACCAGGATTCTGCGCCACATCGCACGCGGACGCATGGCGGCCGGCCTCCTCCACCTCACTCCCGCGACGCGGTAGCTGCCGGCAAACCTCCAAATGCACGGCTGCGCCGCGCGCGTCATCGGCAACCTGATGGGCCACGGGGGAACTGGCTGCGCCATCGAAACAAAGGCCATTGCGAATATTGCTAATTCGCCAAGACCCGCCGGAAAGCCGGGTGAAGGCCCACCTCTGGCTGAGATTCGTGAAACTCCGCGGCTGTTGCACGATTTGGCCGCCAGCGGTGGTCGAGTTGTTATCGAGGTCGGCTTGGAGGCCGCTGAGCTGATTCACGACGTAGTAGACCTCGCCGCTGAGCGGAGTGATATCGACAGGCTCAGGTGGTTGCTGACTCGGCGTGGCAGCTACGGCTCTGGCGGCCGCGGCATTCACCGCAAGGACGGGAATCACGATGGTCCAGCAGAAAAGAAGACACTGGGAGACACTAGCTGGGTTCTCATGGTTCCGCATCGGGGATCTGATCCTTTTGCTCTGGCGGCTTCTTGTTCATTTGCCAGTACAACCCACTCAGACGCTCCCTGGCGTCCTTGATTTCTTGAAACAGCCGTAGTTCCTTTTCGGATTCGTCTTTCAACTGCAAGCGCTTGCAAACCGATGCCAGCCGGAAGTGGGCCTCGTCGTTGAGGGGATCCGACTGGATGGCCATGCGCAAGTACTTCGCCGCATCCTCGGGCTTTCCCGTGGCTGCCAGCACGCGGCCAAGGCCGACTTGGGCTTCCGCGTCTCCCGGATTCAAGGCGAGGGCGCGACTGTAGTGAGCGTATGCGGAGACCGAATCTGAGCGAAGAAAGGCGATCTTTCCAAACTCGCATTCCGTTTTAGAGCTGTCGCCATCGAGCTTCACGGCGGTCTCCAGTTCCTGTTCCGCCGCAGCCTCCGCTCGCGAGTCGCCGGGCGCCCCCTCCAGGATGGCCTCTGCCAGTTCGTAGTGCACGCCAGGCAGGTGTGGGTCGATCTCCAGCGCCTTCCTGTAGTGCTCCGTGGCGCCCTTCAGATCGCCCCCATTGATCAGGCGCTCCGCAATCACTTGCTGCATACGGGCCGAACCCGGCGCCAACATAGCCAGCTTGTTCAGCGTGTCGTCGGCCAAGTCGGAATAAACCCGCTGTGCCATGTACAGGATTTCGATGTTGTCCGGATCGACGTCCACGAGCGACCGCATCACGGAAGCCGCGCGATCGAGGCTCCCCTGCTGGTAGTAAATATTGGCCAATTCCAATCCCGTCTGGATCTGCAAGTTCTTGTCACTCAACGCGGGAAATGACTTCTCCAATAACTCCTGTGCCGAACGGTGTCCCAATCTTCTTTCGCAAATTCCCAGGAGAGCCTGCGTTTTAGTCAGGGACGGGTCGATCGCCAAAGCGCTACGCAGATACTGTGCCGCCTTCTGATAGTCGTGCCGAAAAAACGCAATGACGCCTAAGTTGGCGTACGCCTCGGCGTTCTTGGGATCGAGTTTGAGAACCGCATTGAACTCCTGAACAGCTGAGTTCGGGTCGTTTGCCTTGAGATACGCAGCCGCCTTTCGAAGATGATCCTGAACCCCCGCCGGGCGGGTAGCTCCGGTCTGTGCGGCCATCACTGCGAGCGCGCTCGCAAGTAGGGCTGCGCCAATGCGAGCCGCGAATTCGCGAAACCGATTGGCCTGGGGCTCTATCATCATGATTGCGCTCTCTCCCGATCACGGCATGCTAATCGAAGACCCTCCGGGCCCCGTCGCTGTGTGAAAGATAGCACGAAATCCGCTGCTTCGACCACCCACAAAAAATGCTGGATGCGGAAGGAGAGGTCCGTCCGCATCCAGCAGGGGTGCGTCAGTCTAATCTCGCCGGCGGGCTCAGAACGTAAAGTGACCGCCCAATTGTATGATTCGCCTGTTGCTGTTGTAGGCTGCGGGACCGCTGATCACGCCAGCGGTTGTATCGGCCAATACGCCGTTGGTGTATCCGACGTTCGCATCCGGGTTGGCGAAGTTAATGTGATTGAACACGTTGTACATGTCAGCCCTGATTTCGAGTTTCATGCCCTCGCGGTAAAGGCGAAAGCTCTTTCCGACACTCAAGTCCGCGTTGAAGAAACCCGGCCCAATCAGGGTGTTCCGTCCGGAGTCTCCGAACGTCCCGTGCGCAGGATTGGCGTAGGCCGCAGGGTTGAACCAGTGATTGAGAGCAGGACTGGACTCTTTGGGGTTGCCAATCAGCTCGGGATACAGGTTAGCGCCGCCGCCAGCGCTGAAGAATGAGTCGAGCCCTGGGTCAACACCATCGGCAACGGAACCCTGGATCACCGGGGTGAACGGAACGCCCCCGTGCCACTGGAAGATACTGGAGACGCGCCAGCCACCGACGATCTGGTCCGCCACTCCGTGAAGCGCAAACTGGCGCCCGCTCCCGAACGGCAGTTCGTAAACGATCTGACCGACTAGGGTATTCGTCGTGTTGAAATCGGACAAACCGTAATTGGCGCCGGGGACGTACGCATTCTGGTAGATATCGATTACCGATCCGTGACCACCCCCTGTCCCGGTGTCGAGCGATTTCGACCAGGTGTAATTGACCTGGAAGTTCACGCCGTGCGACATCCTCTTTTCCAGGCGCAGTTGCAGCGCGTTGTAATTCGACCATCCAGTGTAGTTTTGAGCTTGTATGTAATTGAAGACCGGGTTGGGGTTCCCACAGTTATAGCCAGTGCATCCTAATTCGGATACAGGAGCCTGGTTGATATCGGTCGCGAAGTTCAGATTGCTGCCGCGGGTGTTGACGTAGCTCGCGTCCACCAGGACGCCGCCCACGAACTGGTGCTGCACACTGAGCAGAAACTGCTGAACGTAATCAGTGGGCATGTTGCGCGGGTAATACTCCACTCCGCTGTAGTTGTCGATGGTCGGCGATAGAGTTTGCAGCGTCGGATAGACTACCGTGCCGGGAGCCGGTCCTGTTGCCAATTTGAATGCATAGCTCCCGTTGACGTAACCCCCACCCCCGTTGTTGTGGGGATTGAAACCGAGGCCGAGCGCGCCATCGGTGTAGTTCTCCGCATCGCGCGGCGCGTCAAATATGCCGTAGCTTAGCCGGACGGACCAGTTCGCGCGCGGCGCCCAGGCGACGCCAACTCGCGGCGCCAGTTCCCTATAATCGCCGTTTTGGATTGTCGACATGTTGCTGATCGGCCCTCCATATTGCGTGTCGCTCTGCCCGCCAAAAAGAATGGCGCCTTTGTAGGCCCCGCCATCCGCTGAGTTGGGTAGGTATGGGTCGTAGTTGCCAAAGAGGTTGTGGTTCACGCCCCATCCGGACTGCATCTGCCAGCGGAGACCCAGGTTCAGCGTCAGGTGCGATGTTACCTTGAAGTCGTCGCTGGCGAACAGCGCCGAATTCCACATGTGAGCGCTGGTTGCGTCGGAATCGTAGACGTACCATCCGTAAACGTCGCCGGCCAGAAAGTCGGCGTACGGAATCCCAGTGACGCCTCCGTTGAATTCGAAATTGCCCGAACTGATATCGCCCCAGCTCGTATAGTTTTGGTAATCCTTGTCGTACTCGCCGCCGACCTTGATCGTGTGCCTGCCGCGAATCAGCGTAACGACATCGGAGACATTGTACACGCCTTCGCCAAGAGTCGCGTCTATGTTACCGTTTTCGCCGCATCCGGATCCCAAAGCGACGCACCCAACGCCCGCTCCGCTATCAATCGAAATCTTGGGGAACACATTGGCCGGAGCATTGGTGCCATAGGCCGGCTCCAGGCCAATCGCCGTCGGAGCATCCTTATCAAGGGAGGGCGGCACATACTTATCGAGCTCACGGTTTGCACCCAAGCGAAATTCGTTCAGTATGGTCGGCCTAATCGTGTAGATATCGGTGAGTTGTGCCGTCAAATCGTCGGTCTTCCCCTGGGAATACGACGTAGCATTGTTGGGATACAAAGGGTCCGGGGGAACATAAGACGACACAGTGGGAAAATAGTTGAAGCTGAACGAGAGTCTCTGGCTCTCCGAGATGTTGTAGTCGGCCTTGCCCGTGTACCAGGTGTCCGTATTCGGACTGGTACCGTTGAACACGAAATTGTTAATCGTGGGGCAGCTTGGTGAAGAGGGGCATCCCGAAACCCAGCCCGTAGCGTTGGCTGCGGGGAAATAGCTTTGAAGCTTCAACGCCACGGGATCGTATGTCCCCAGCAGCGTGCCCGTAGGGCCGAAGGCTGGCCCCGTCGCGCCTGGAATTCCGGAAAAATTGCCCGCTTGCATGGCAGCGGTCGGGTAAGTATAGAGTCCGGAAGTTGGAGTAGACGAGGGGTTGCGCTGGTAGTTGAAAAAGAAAAACAACTTGTTCTTTTTGATGGGACCACCGACGCTCCCGCCGTATTCGTTCCAGTGCTCCACGGACTTCGGCCCAGTCTCGTTATAGAAACCTCTGGCGTTGAACGCAGTGTTCTGATCGTATTCATACGCGCTGCCGTGCCAGCGGTTTGTTCCGCTCTTCGTGATCACGTTGATAGAAGTGAGGCCATTGCCATACTGCGCGGGCGCGTTGCCTGAATTGATGCTTACCTCGGAAATAGAGTCAATAGGCATGTAGAAGTTGCTGCTATTGAAGTCTCTCGGAGCCGTGGCAGCCGACCCGTCAGACAGGAAGTTCACATTGTATCCCTGCGTACCGTTGACTCCGACTGCCTGGCCGACGGCTTCCCCCGCTCCTCCGCCGGTATTCACGCCCGGGATAAGTTGAGTCAACTCCCCGCGCCAGTCGGCGCCAACGATAGGCGCCGTGTCAACGGCCTGGGAACTGAGATCCACATGCTGCTCGGTTGTTTCCGTTTCAACCAGCGGCGCCGCGGCGTTCACCACAATCTCCTGCGTTGACGTGCCTATTTGAAGCGTCGCGCTAATTTCGAGGGTCTCGATTTGGAGAACGATGCCTTCGCGGACAAAATCGCGAAAGCCTTGCTTCGAGAACGTAACTGTGTAGTTGCCCGGCGCCAGAAACGGCACATCGTATAGGCCAGACTGGTTCGTCGTCGTTGGAGTGACAACGCCAGTCTGCACATTCTTGATCGAGACACCCGCTCCAGGAACAAAAGCTCCCATGGAGTCCGTCACGGCGCCTTTGAGTTCTCCCGTGTTCGCGTTTTGGGCTCTGGCGAGAGGAGCGAATACTATCGCCGCCGCCAGCAAAAACCTCAGACTGCACTTACGAAGTGCTTGCCAATCAGTCACCTGAACCTCCCATTAAGTGAGAATCCCACCAATCGTCAGTAGCTTCAAAACCTGCCAACGCCCCCGCGAGAAGAGCGCGCCGCAATTCACCTGAGGCACCCTTGTTTCGCTCGCCAGATTTCTGCTCTTGCGCCCTTATGCGCACGCGACGCCGGGATACCTAACCATCCGCCTGGACCAACCCAGTAGATTCTACGACTTGTCTCCCGACAACGAAATCCGTCTAAAGTAGGAGTGCCGGCGGCGAGCACCAATTCTCTTTCCGCCGCGCCACTCACCTGCCCACCTCGGCTACGGCCTGGTATTCCAGAACCACTTCAACCCTTTGCAGTTCAACAATTTGGCCGGATGGCGGAAAAGCCATGCCGCCTCCGGCAGACAGGTAAATCGGAGCGTCCTTCCTCATCGGGAGGATTTGCAGTCTCAGGTTTTGCTCCCCGTCCGCCGCCGGAAGCCGGGGCAACCCGATTTCGAAAGGCGTCCCTTTATAGAAGTCATCCGTCGCCAATTTGCCATCGGCGTAGACGCGAGCCACGTCGCCCAAGTAGGTGATCCTCAGAAGAACGTTTCGCACTGTGGGAGAACTCACGGCCGGAATCTGAATGCTCCACTCGGCGGCGCCCCGGAATGCCTCGGCCTCCGGCGCCTCGGCCACCTCCTTGCCCATACGAACCGGTGGGCGAACATCTGCTTCGCGGAGTCTCTCGGCCCTCGCTGTTGCCTTCTCTGGCTTTACGCGAGTCTGGTATTGCTCGAAGAGACCATCGGGACCAGCGGCAGTGAATCCCGCCGGCGCCGCATCGAGCTTCGGCAGTATCTCGAACCCTAGCTGACCGGCATCCATGCTGCTGAGATGGACGGCGTTGGAATTGAAATACAGGTCGGCGCCTGAAAGCAACAATCGCGCGCGGCCAGCCAGGTCCGCCTTCCACGCGTCGCGCGCCATTTCTCGAGAAAGCAGGATGATCCGGACTTCCCTGCCCCCCTTCCGAATACATATGGCAGCTTGTTTGCCGGGTTCGACACCGTCGACGATGACATCGCCGTTCTCCCGTTCGATTCTGGCATGCGGGGCCTCAATCGTCTCATCCGCTGCGCCTTCAAAAGCGAACTCCGCCGGCAAACCCGGCCAGGCAAAGAACACATATGTATCCTCTCCCAACCGGCAGAGAAGTTGCGCGGTCGAATACTTGAGCGCGGTTCCACCCAGATTGAGGTTCACCGGCCACATGACATAGGCGCCACTCGGGATTTCCGTCGCGCGCCGCGGCACCATCATTTCGCCTGCCGCCGTTTTCAAAAGAACCTGGAAATTCTTTCGCGCGGGTAGGGGATAGTTCCTCTGATAGTTGTTAATGAACACGAAACCGTGATCTCCCGCGAAGCGCGCCGCCACGCGGGGAGTCGCGGTATCACTCTTGCCAGCCGGCATGCGGTCCGGAAAATACGCGGTCATCGTGGCCAGGCTGGAACCGAAATCAGCCAGAAACAGGTGAAATGTCTTCAGGTCCTGCAGCGAGGGATTCATCTGGCCAAACTCGCCAAAGGGAGCCTGGTAGTCGTAAGATTTCACCGGCAAGTCGTTGGGATAACCCGTCGCCTGAGACTCCTGCAGGGTCGTGCGTTTGCCGTCCGGATTGGTTCCTCCATGAAACATGTAATAGCCATACAACGTCACTCCCGAGCCCAACTTCACCAGAACCATCGAGGCCACGTCATCCGCGGTGAGCACCAGCCGCCGATGATAAGACATCTCCATGCCGCCACCCATCTCCGCGGTCAGGAAAGGATAGGAAGCGAAACGGGCGTCCAGGTCCGGGCGTATGGCTCGCAGATCGTCACCCACATTTTCGTCGCAACGGATGGGAGTGAAGAAGTAATTCGCGTTGGGCGGTAGTTTCTCGAGACTGCGGCCCCAAAACGCGTCTGCATATCCACCGAACACCGGCAGAAACTGCCGTTGCGGAACCTCCGCGGCATCCCAGCCGGTTGCGGTGTAAAAGGGCGCGTCGAGGCCCGTTTCGCGCGCTATCTGGAGCAGCGTCAGCATATGCTCGGGCCCCTTGCCGGGTCCGCGCTCGTGATACTCATTCTCGATTTGAACACCGATGATGGGGCCACCATCTTTCCAGAACAATCCTTTCGTCTGCCGGCCGATTTGTTCATAGAGACGGCGAACATAGCGAAGATACACCGGGTCATTCTGCCGCGTGGGATATTTCTCGATCAACCAATCGGGAAGGCCGCCATTGCGAACTTCGCCGTGAGCCCAGGGTCCAACCCGGATCCATGCGTACAATCCATGTTTCGCGCACAGTTGGACAAACCGGCGTAGGTCCCGTTGCGCCGTCCAATCAAACTGACCCTCCGTTTCTTCATGGTATATCCAGAAGATATAAGTAGAGACAATCTGCACGCCGGCGGCCTTCATCTTCAGGATTTCCTCTTCCCAGCCGGTTTCGGGGTAGCGCGCATAATGGAACTCGCCCATCACGGGAAACCAGGGGGTCCCGTCCTTAAGCAGATACCTGCTGTTCGCCGAAAGGACGTGCCCGTCAGGGGCGCGGCCCCCAACCGCAAACGGAAGCGGTTCCGGTGCAGCAGCAGGCCGGCTTACGTCGATGAGTAAGGATGAATCCCTATCTTGGCAGATTCCTCTGGAACTGGTAGAGAATAGGGCGCCAATGCCAGCCAGAATGGCACACGCCGTTCGAATTCCAAGCTTGTCTCTCATCACCAAGCATCCTGAAACTTCGTACTGAAGCTATCAATATACCGGCAGAGAGAGCTTCTGCAATCCAACTAAGGTCGTACGTCCCGTCTGGGCCCCTGATATGGTTTTGAGCGCGTCTTACAGGTGCTCTAATCCTCGCTGTAGGGCGACGATGACCGCTTGGGTTCGATCGTTGACCGCCAGCCGCAGCAGGATCACGCTGACGTGGCATTTCACGGTGGCTTCGGTAATTCCGAGTGCGCCGCCGATGTCCTTGTTGCTCTTGCCGCGCACCATGAGAGAAAGGACTTCGCGCTCTCGCGGAGTCAACTCCGCGTTGGGAGTACGATCGGCCAGGCTGCGCATGATCGGCGGGGGCAGAAACCTCGATCCCGAATGCACCCGGCGCAGAGCATCCACGAGCGTCTCATGCGACATGCCCTTGATCAGATAGCCCAGCGCGCCTGCCGCCAACGCCTGATGAACGTCCTCGTCCCCTTCATAGGTGGTCAGAACAACGCACTTCGCTTGAGGATCCTCCTGACGGATAGCGCGGATCGCTTCCATGCCGCTCATTCCCGGCAGCCGCAGATCCATCAACGTGACATCGGGATGATGCTTCTTGAACATGAGCACCGCCTCCTCTCCCGAGCCAGCCTGGGCGCAAACCCACATGTCCGATCGAGCGTCGATGATGGCGGCAATACCCAAACGCATGATGGGATGATCGTCGACAACGAGAACGCCGAGCTTTTGAGCTTGGTTCATGCCGTGACACTCATTCGTTGCTTCCCTGTGCTCAAAGGACGCAGCGGAACTTCGATCGAGAGTGCCGTTCCATGTCCAGGCGAAGTTGTAATCTCAAAGCGGCCGCCCGCTCCTTCGACCCGCTCACGCATCCCGACCAGGCCGAAATGCCCGGCGTGTGCGGCGGGGGCTTCACTGGAATCGAAACCGCGGCCGTCGTCGATCACCTGCAGTCTCACGCTACCGCTCGTGAAATGCACGCACACACGCACCACGTGGGGCTGGGCGTGGCGCACCGCGTTCGAGACGGCCTCGCGCGCGACCATGAGGACGACGTGAGCGACCGTATCATCAAGCGCTGCCTGCGTGCCGGACGCTTCAAATTTCACCGACACATGCGACACTTGGCTCGTCTGCTTGGTCATTTGATCCAGCAGTGTGGCAAGTCCGGGAGGAGCACTCCCCTTCTGGCGAAGGTCCCAAACCGCTCGGCGCGCCTCGTTAATTGTCTCGCGGACCTGCTCCCGAGCCGAATCGAGCAGCGTGCGCGCGGGTCCGGCCTCATCGAGATCGAGCGACACCACGGCTTCAAGAAGAGCCGAAGTGCTTGCGCACCCCTGGATGACCGTGTCGTGAATTTCGCGCGCGATGCGATTTCTTTCTTCGAGCACGGCTTCGAATCGCTCATGCACCTGGCTCAATCGAAATCGATAGGCGCTCAGAACCATGGCGAAGGCAAGCGCCGCGCATAAAGCCAGAAACCAACCGGTCCGATAAACATGTGGCCGCCAATCGATCCCTAGCGACGCCTGAGTCGCCTTGTCCGGCATATTCATTTCGAAGGCCTGAACTCTGAATCGGTATTCCGCCGGCGGTAAGTTGGTATAGTTCGCCACTCGGCTGTTCAGCGGTTCCGTCCAGTCGCGATCGAAGCCTTCGAGCATGTATCGGAAGCGGATCCGTTCCTGCGATCGCAGGCGTATCGCGCTGTAGTCGATCTGCAGTCTGCCGTCGCCAGGCGGGACTAAGAGCCGGCCGGTAACCGGCTTCTCACGGCCGTCCACTAGGACCTGTTCGATGACTACCTGCGGCAGATCGTGTGGACGCGTCTGATCGGGCAGGATTCGAACCGGTCCGCGATTGCTGGGGAACCACAGTTCACCGCTCGGCGTAAGGCAGCCGGCCGGTTGCGTGCCGCCATGCATTTGCGTCGCCTCAACACCGTCTGACAGACCATAAAGCGTGACGGCGGGATGAAAATCCGGGTGCTGTGCGAGCCAATCCAGATCTTGCCGGGCAACCGAAGAAATTCCGTTTGGTCCGCTCATCCAGAAGGTCCCGCGCGCATCTTCCAGGATCTGATAAATTCCATCACTGGCCAGCCCTTGGCCACTATTGAATGAGGTCAGCTTTCCCGCGCGCCAGCGAATTAGCCCGCCTCCGCGAGTTCCGAACCACAGTCCTCCGTCCTTATCCTCGTGGATTGTCCAGACCTTCTCCGAATGCAGACGCTGGGTGACTTCGTCCCTGAGAAAGTTCCCGTTTCGCCAATGGCTCACGCCACGATCCGTTCCGATCCACAGGTCACCTCGACTGTCTTCCATCAGGGTACGTACGCTGAAGTAACAGAGGCCGTCAGCCACCCTATAATTGGTTATAGCGCCGTTATGCCAGCGATTGACGTCCTCGTCGGTCCCAATCCAAATACTCCCATCGCGACTCTCGAGGAAAGCGCGGATGAAATCGTTGGTCAGGCCGGATCGCTTGGTGTAGTGAACGCGACTGCCGGCCGTCCATCGAAATGCACCATGACCGTCTGTGCCGATCCACAGAGCACCGGAGCTGTCGCGAAAGACATTGCGCACACGAACCCCGGGTCCCGGGGAGGAGATCCGTTCCGAATCGTCGCGTCGCGGGTTGATTCGATATAAGTGCGTGCTCGCCACAATCAGCGAACCGTCGCGATCGGGGTATATCGTTCCGAAATCCGCATTCTGCACGTCAGGCAGAGGGAACGTGCTCATTGCCGTCCTGCTCAGACGCAACAGCCCCGTCTGCAGGCCGCCCCAGAGATTCTGTTCGCTGTCCTCGAACAAGGCAAGCACCGTGCTGCTGGGAGGATCGTCGGATGGCGTAACTCGCGTGAAGCGGCTATCGCGAAAGCGAAGCAAGCCTTCACCGATGCTGCCAATCCATAGCGTGCCCGAAGTATCTTCTCGTAACACCCGAACGGTGCTGGAGATTTCCGGAAGTCTCTCAAATCGTGCGCTGGCTGCTCGCCGCCGTTGTAACCCTGATACTGTGCCGACCCAAAGTGTTCCGTCGCTGGTTTCGAGAATGGACTTAACACGGGTGGCGCTCGGATAGCCTTCCAGCAGAAACTCCCTACACTCACCGCCCTGGATCATGAGAAGCCTCGAGCCGCCAACCCACAAGCGCCCGGCATGGTCTTCCTGGATGCCGTGCACAGCGAGCGCAGGGATCTTGCCCTTGCCGTCGGTGCGGATGAAACGCTCACCGGAGAACCGAAACAGTCCGTCGTCCGTCCCGGCCCACAACGTTCCCTCGCGGTCTTCGTAAACAATCCGCACAAATCCATTCGTCAAGCCGTGCGCCCCGGCGTACGCCCGGAAGACGCCATTTTGGTAGCGGACCACCCCGCCGCCATCCGTCCCTACCCACAGACTCCCATCACGTGAAACGGTCAGGCAGAAGACACTGTTCTCGTGTATCTCCGGCGTGTTTCCCCGATCGAAGACGACGAACCTCGCTCCATCGAATCTCACCAGTCCGCCGCTCGTCCCGATCCAAAGGTAGTGGTCGGGCGTCTGTGCAAACGCTTGCACCGTGTTTTCAGGCAGTCCATCTTGGGTCTGCCACACACGGCGAGTGTAGCCATCCGCCAAGGTGCGTTGCGTGACCGCATCAAGCCGCATGGCCAGGCAGAAAACGAATGCACTCACCCAGATGCAGCGATACATTCCGGATAAGCACATCCTATCACTCCCACGTGGCCGGCAGCGATTGTCTGGAGTTTCCCCCGGCGCGAGCTTTGGATCACCAGTCAACTCGAAGCTGAACAGGATGAACCGTGCCCTTACTTCGGCGCGAGCGCGCGATTCGTTCGACGTAGCGCTTTCGCCCAGGCCTTGGCGCCTCGGAGATCCGCGGGGAACCGCGCACGAGCCGCGCTCCGCACCGCCCCATCGCGCCGTCACAGCTCACGCGCGGCGCAATGGCTCGTCGAGTCGCCCGCCGTCGTGCTCGTGCGGCGCATTCCTGCGATATTCGTGAAGCGACGATTCGGGCTACTGCCAACTCACCAACGGGGATGCCTCCGTGCCTTCCATAGCAGGAGCGGCGAACGAAGAAGGTCCAAGCGGGTTCTTGCTGTTCCCGTTATTGTTCCCAGGGCATTAACCGAATATTTCTGACTGCTGCTAAGTTGTTTAGAATGTGGTGGCCAGTGACGGAATTATTGTATGGCTATCACTATGAAAAGAAATGGTTTAAGCAGCCTCGTTGTCTCGAAAACACCCCATCTATTGGGACGAGAATGGGACAAGATTCTGGCCGGCCAACGTTTGCCTTTTTCCTCCGGCTGTCCCTCTTTCGCTCTGGTTTTGGCGGGGTTGAATGGCGTCTGCCCGTGCTTCTAGGGAACTCGCGTCCTGCCGCTTGTGATTCAGTTTTACGCAAGCGGTTTTTTCTTCGATTGGGGACCAGTGTGTATCCTTGCATTGAATGTGTCTGATTTAATCCAGAAATCCTCTTCGGGCTCAACACACGCTGGGAAGCCCCCGGGACGTCCTTCGTCGCGAATGCGAAGAGTTCGGGCAGCGTTGGTGTCCGACCCAAGTGAAAATGTCCCTCACGAGGTCCGCCTGATCGGGAACTACTTCAAGTCTGGCCTTGCCTTTGCCGTCGTAAACCGCGACGTAGTGATAGCCGTACTTAGCGTTCGCCATGACGTTCAGCGGGCGACCACTCTCATCTGCAACGAGTTTCAACTTCAGATCCGATAATCCGACACGCCAGCCGGCATATGCTGTTCCACTATGATTCGCCGCACGTTCCTGCAACACTCTCCGGCGGCTTCCGGCGCCCTGATCGCGCGTGGAGCTTTTGCCGCGACCCCACCGAAGTCTCCCGACCTGCCGCCGTCCGGCGTCATATCCTCCGATGAAATCGCCCAGGCGCGCTTTCCGAGTGGGTGGCTGCCGTTGCGTCGGCCGGGATAGCGTCCATCGTGCAGTTCGGCGACGTATCGTCCATCGGCTCTTGGGGGCGAGGGTCGCCAGTTTCATGGACCGCCGTTTGCCGGGAGTAATCGGGTTCGCTATACCTCAGTCACGGTCTCGGGATACTCGATGCTGTGTGGGCCCAACGATAAAATGAAGCGGCTGCCTTGGCCGACCGTGCTTTCCGCGCGGATGGCGCCGCCATGCAGTTCCACCAAACGCCGCGTGATTCCCAATCCCAGCCCCGCGCCCTTTGAGGACGAGCTGGTACTGCCACCCACCTGGTGAAATTCGTCGAATATCGCTTCTAGTTCCGACTCCGGAATGCCGATTCCAGTGTCGCCAACGCAGAAACCCGCGGCGCCCTCGCGGCTGGCTTCGGTAATCCACACCCGGCCGCTCTCCGGGGTGAACTTCACGGCATTGCTGAACAGATTGTAGAGCACCTGCTTGAAGCGCGTCCGGTCGGCGCGAATCGACATGCCCGGCGGCACCTGGTTGTCAATCGCGATATTCTTGATCTTCGCGAGAGGCGTGATTACGGAGAGCACTTCTTCCAAAGCCTCGGTGGGCCGGAACGTTTCGAGGATCAGATCGACACGTCCGGCCTCAATTCGGGAAATATCCAAGAGGTCGTTGACCATGGCCAGCAGATGGAGGGCGCCCTCCTGAATATTGGTCACAAAGCGCGGGTAGGGGGGAGGGAGAGGTCCGGCGGACTGCTCGCCGAGGAGGTCGGAATAGCCGACGATGGCGTTCAGCGGGGTCCTGAGCTCATGGCTGATGCGCGTCAGAAAGTCGCTCTTCATTCGGCTCATGCGTTCCACTTCGCGATTGCGTTCCTCCAACTCGGCGGTGGTGCGTTCGAGCTGGGCGGCCCGTTCCGCCAGTTTCGCCCGGTTTTCGCGCAGCGCCTCTTCCGCCTGTTTCCTCTCCGTGATGTCGGTCGAGATGGCGCACACCGCGTAGATCCTCCCGCTGGCATCGCGGAGCGGGAATTTGTTGGCGAGGAAGACGTGCTGGCGGCCATCGGCCAAATCGGCCGCCTCTTCAATTTGTATCGGCTCGCCCGTCTCCGCCACCCCGCGGTCGTGCTCCCGATAGGATTCCGCTCGCTCCCGCGTAATGAGGTCGAAGTCGGTTTTGCCCCTGAGTTCCTCCCTGGTCACGCCCAGCAACCGCGCAAAGGCGTGGTTGGCTGTGATGAAGCGTCCTTCCAGGTCTTTGACGAAAACCACTCCCGGCGAGCCGTCAATTATGTCCTGCAGTTGCTTCCGGCTGTGGCGGACCGCCTCTTCCCCCTTCTTGCGGTCGCTGATGTCCAGCCACGCCGAGAGCGCGGCGTCTTCACCCGCAGTGGGCAGAATCACCGCTGACAAAAGCGCTGTGAAGGGCTCGCCCGACTTCCTCAGAAGCGTCACCTCGCGGCCGCTGATAGAGCCCTTTCGCCTCAGTTCTTCGGCGTAGCGCGCCCGCTCCTCCAGTGCCGGCCAGGTGTGCAGGTCGAAGGTGGACCGTCCGATGGCGTCGTCGCGGCTATGCCCCATCATCGCCTGCCATGCCTCGTTCACATCGATGGTGACCCCGTCCTCGATACGCGTGATCGCCAGGGCAGCCGGGTTGGTGGCAAACGCCTGGGCGAACTTCTCCTCGGAAGCGCGCAGTTTCTCTTGCGCCTGCTGCCGCCGGGCGAGGTTGCGATCGATATCCCGCGCACCGGCCACCAGCACGATCAAAAGCAGGCCCGCTCCGCAAGCCATCACCAGGCCCATGCCTCTGGCGGCGGTGGCGGCGCGGCCGCTTCTCTCCTCCAGCAGCGACGCGTCCGCCGCCCGCATGGCGGCGATCACATCCCGGATCTGATCCATGATCCGCTTGCCGCGGTCGCTCGCGATTACCCGAAGCGCCGCGGCGGCGGCTCCGCTCCGCTGCAAGTCGATAGTCTCTTTCAACTCCGCCAGCTTGGCGGCGACCAGCGGCCGCAGGGAGACGATCCGCGCTTGCTGTCCCGGGTCGAGGGTAAGCTTGCCCAAGTCATCGAGCTGACCGGGAATCGCACGTAAGGCCGTGTTATAAGGCTCCAGGTAATCATCCCGCCCGGTCAGGATGTATCCTCGCTGCGCCGTCTCGGCGTCCTTAAGCTCCGAGAACAGGGATTCGGTCTTCGTCAGGAGCTCGCGCGTGCGAACAGACAGGCTTTCGCGCTCCGCAAACCGGGTCCAGGTCCCAAAAAAGAGCGCGCCCTCAATCGCCAGAAGCAGGATCGCGGCGCCCAGCCACAGTTGGTGCGGCTTCACCTTGCCGTTGGTAACGCGGCCTGCCAGGGCCGAGCCGGACGAGAGGTTCATCTGTTCCGCTGTCTGCCGCAACGCTGGCTCCGCGCGGGCTGCGGAAAGGAGGGGCGCGCGCAATCGGCCCACGAAAAAGCTGATGATTACGCCCGTCAGGAAGAAGAGCGCCAGGCCAGCCGCCGCGTTCAAATCCGCCATGGCCAAAGAGTTGCGCGGCTCCACATAGAACCAATCCACGGCCAGGCTGCTGATCGCTGTAGCCACCAGGCCCGGCCCGCGCCCGCCATAGCGGCTGGCCACAATAATGGCGATTACGAATGCGAGGTAAGGGGCCTGGCTGCCCAGCATGGGATCGAGCGCCATGCGCACGCCCAGCGCCGCGAGGGCCGCCATTGCGGCGCCAGCGTAGCGCAAGACCACCGATTCGTCGGATGAGACAGCGGACTTGCCCATGGGAGGCATCGCAATCCTTGGCTATCTTGACTATCGGTGCAGGTCTCCCAACTAGCGAATTGGGGCAGCCGGAATCAATAATTTAGCACGTATGCATCCGAAACTGGCGTCTGGTGCAGGTCTCCTGTGGTGAGAACACGCGCTACGCGGCTGTCAAGCTACCGATAACCCCCTCGGACCGTATCGGAACCGCCGCGGCCACAGCGAGAATCTGGTGAGGCTGACCGGGCCGACCGTGGCCGTGGGGTTTCGTAACAGGCAAGAGAAGCGAGGTGGAACTGTATTTCACGAGTTGCCATATGATATCTGCGTGTCTTTTATTATCGGGCGGCGTCGATCGACTTCGGTAACGTACTTAATATCACCATTGCGCGAGCGGTGTGAGAAAACGCACCAGCCAGTTATTTGTGTCTGGCCGCCCGGCCAACAGGACTGACCGCCTGAATTACCGTCAAGCCATGACCGGCGAGAGCGCCACGTCGCGCGAGTCTCGGCGTTATTAGCGACCGCGCGAGCAGACGGCGGGCGACTCGACGAGCCCGACGCGAGCGCTGGATTGTGCTGCCCTTGAGGCGCGGCGCGCGTCGCGATGGAGGACGCTCTCTTTCCCGGAGCCCACCACACCCCACGAATCGCCAAGACGGCACGAGAGCGACGGGCCAATGGGAGCTATTACCCTCCGCGCGACGTCCGCTCAAGCTATTCTCAAGAACGTAGGGGGAGGTTTGCAGCATGGCAAAACTTGTCTACGGATTGAACCAGTCCCTGGATGGCTACGTCGATCACACGAAGCTTGGGCCGCCTGTGCCCGCGGCCTTCCGTCACTTCATCGAGCTGGTGCGTGGCCTGACGGGCGTCATCTACGGTCGCCGCATGTACGAGATCATGCGGTATTGGGACGAAGACCTTCCTGATTGGGACGCGGAGGACCGCGACTTCGCGGTGGCGTGGCGAAGCCTGCCGAAGTGGGTCGTGTCGCGTTCCCTCAAATCAGTTGGTCCCAATGCCACGCTTGTCGCCGATGACTTCGAGACGGTGATCCGCAGGCTGAAGGCTGAGCTGGCGGGCGAGATTCAAGTTGGCGGACCAGTTCTGGCGCAAAGCCTGACCGAGGCCGGTCTTATCGATGAGTATCAACTCTACCTCCGCCCCGTCGTGCTTGGTGGTGGCGCGCCGTTCTTCGCTGGCCCCGGGCCGCCGCTCCACCTGGTGGCCAGCGATTTAATCGCCGATGACTTGATTCGGTTGACGTACGTTCCTGCTTAACCGCGCGACTCGCCCAACGGACTGCGCTCAGAAGCTCAAACTAAGACGCGACCAATCGCCACGCCGGGCTGGCATTGCTGCTGGCCACTATCGGCGTGTACGCACTAATCGCGAGTTCGGTAGCCCAGCGAAAGCGGGAACTGGGCATCCGCCTGGCCCTAGGCGCCTCGCTGGCTCGCGCCATCTTGACCATCGCGCTTCCGGGCGTTGGGCTGGCCGGCGGCGGTGTGCTGGCCGGATCGCTGATGGCCGCCTATGGCGTCACGCCTTGCAAAGCGCCGTGAACGGCATTGCGGACCTCGACGCCCGCACCCTCGCACTGATAGGAGGCGCTCTGCTCGCTGTAGCAGCCGCTGCCAGCCTCATTCCCGCGCTTGCCATCGCTCGTCTGAATCCGGCCAATACACTGCGCGACGAGTGATTCCGACGCACTATGCAATCTTGATAGGCGGGTATTCTCAGCGTTCGGAACGGAAAAGGGGATGCCAGAAACTGAATCCGAACACCCTGTGTTGCGACGCCCCGGCAGGTCCCCTGTAGTCGCACAGCGTTTACAAACGTTTCCGCTCGCGATTGATGGTTCGAGTCACGGGCGACTCGGAAAATGCCCGGCGCGATGCCGACTTCCGGGTAGTAATCCGGCTTGGCTTCCCCGAATGCTGATTGGGAAGAGGACTAGGACGGCGGATCGGGGCGGCAACCCCGCCTTGCGGGGGCGAAAACGGCCCCCGAAGGAGGAACTGCAAGTCGCGGAAGCGGAGGATGGCGGTTCGCCTTATACTGAATGAGATCTGGAAGTCCAAAATGGAAACTCTAAACTGAACTTCAGAGCAACATTTGTCTGAAGCCGGGGTTTTATTGAGCAGGCTCAATGACTCCGGGCGGATGAGGCGCTTCCAGGCCTCTCGCATTCCGGAAGATGGAGAAAGCAGAATGTCTTTTCAATCCAGAATCCGCACACTGCTGCTTGCCGGATCAGTAGTTGCGTCCATGCTGATACTGCCGGCCTCGCAGGCTCGCGCAGGCGTCTTTATCTCGGTCGGCTTCGGTCCTCCGGCGCTGCCCGTCTACGTGCAGCCTCCGCTGCCTGCTCCAGGCTTCATCTGGACCCCCGGCTACTGGGCCTACGGTGACGCAGGCTACTACTGGGTTCCCGGAGTCTGGGTGCACCCGCCGAGTGTTGGCCTTCTGTGGACTCCCGGCTACTGGGGATTTGCGGGTGGCGCCTACGGATGGCACGCCGGCTACTGGGGTCCGCACGTCGGGTTCTACGGCGGGGTTAACTACGGATTCGGTTATGGCGGTGTCGGATTCGTCGGCGGCGAGTGGCGGGGCGGCGTCTTCGCCTATAACAGCGCCGTGGCGAACTTTGGTGGCGTCCGCGTGACCAACGTCTACGAGAATCGCACCATCGTCGAACAAAACACCATCGTCAACGCGGACCACGTCAGCTTCAACGGCGGTTCCGGCATCTCGGCCCACCCCTCGCCGATGGAGATGCAGGCGGAGCACGAGAACCATATCCAGCCCACCCCAAACCAGATGCGGCACCAAAACTTTGCGGCGCAGGACCGTTCTCAGCTTGCCTCTGTGAACAATGGCCACCCCACGACCATGGCGGCTTCGAATATCGGTTCTTATCATGGGGTAGCGCAGCAGCATGTACAGTCGCAGCCGATCTCGGCCGCGGACCGGGCAGCCGGAAGTCAATACCATCCCAACCAGCGCGAAGCGAATCAAGACCAGCGCATCGCCAACGGACTGCGCAGCGGGCAGATGACCTCGGGTGAGGCCGCACGCGCGGAGCGCACACAATCCAAGATCGATCAGCAGGTCCATGACGATCGCGTGGCAAACGGCGGCAAGCTGACCAACCAGGAGAAGCAGCAGATCAACCAAGAGCAGAATGCGGCTAGCAAGCAGATCTACAACGAGAAGCACAACGCGGCCACGGTTACTCCCAACGAGGTGGACAACCGCGAAGCCAACCAGCAACAGCGCACCGCCAATGGTTTGCGCAGCGGGCAGTTGACCTCAGGCGAGGCGGCTCGCACCAATGCAAATCAGGCGAAGGTAGCCCAGCAAGTACACAATGAACGCGTCGCCAACGGTGGCGCACTGACCGCGCAGCAGAAGCAGCAGGCCAACAAGGCGGAAAACAAGAACAGCCGGCAGATCTACAACGAAAAGCACAACCGCGTTACGGCGAAGCCAGCTCACAAGTGACGTAAGGCCGGACAACCGATGCAAAAGGGCCACTCCGCAACCGCTGAGTGGCCCTCCCTGCCTGGCCGAAAAGGAATGGTTGTGGCAAGACCGAACGTCACGGCGAAGCGATTTGTTTTCAACGCGCGGCTTCGCGTCGATCCGCATTGCCAGCGCCGCGCTTGCGGCCCCGCTCACTTGCGCCACACCGCGGAAAAGCGGCCGTCCAAGTGACTGATATAGTGCAACCGCATTCCTTTCGAGACAGCCTGGTTCTGGCGGATCTGCAAATCGAATTCCGTCATCCCAACGTAGTAAGCCGACTCCGGCTGCCCCTTTTCGAAGATCGCGGCGTAGCGGAGTCCGTCGCTGGCGCGGTAGGAGCTGACGCGGCCCACCGCGTATCCTTCTTGTTGCATTTGCGCAGTCTGCTGGCGGAGATCCTGAGCGCTGAGGTTCAACAAAGCCCGCGACGGCACCTCAGTCTGGTTCCAAATGGCGTGGAAGCGCAGCCCATCCTTCGGACCGAAAGCCACCAAATCGACAATCGCCAGTCCGTCGGAACCATGTTGGTGGAGTCTACGCTCGAGTTCCGCCTGGTCGAGCGCGCCGCGCGCCTCGAACGGGCCCTGCACTGGCGTCCAGATCGTAGTGAACCGCGGCCCCTCCGGGCTTCTGAGAATACTGACGGAATCAGGCCGGTAGTTCTGGCGCTTGAATGCGGCCAGATCCTGCAACCTTTTCTCCGCGGGTTGGAGTAACGTGATCCTGTTGGCGCCGGTCGCCTGAAAGGAGCCGGTCAGGACGACGGTTCCATCCGTATCCTTCTCTTTGGTGGCGGCGAAGGTAAGCGGGGAGTATCCCTTGCCGGACCAGTAATCCAGACAGGGTGGAAACTTGTCCGCAGCGATGGTGGTGAACTCCGCCTTGCAAGTCGGGGACGGAGGCTGGCTCACCGCCTGTGGCATTGCGACCGTTGCTGCTTGCGGCGCCGGCGCCGTCACCGCTTTTGGAGGGGCGGCGGGCACAGCTACAGCTACTCCGGCGGAATCGGAAGTGGTTGGCCGGGGCTTTGCCGATGCAGCCGGTTGAGGCGGACTGGCGCTGCCAGCCACGACCCCGCTGGCAGGCGCTTCTTGCAGCGCCACGATCTGGGCCCGCGCCAGGCCGGCGAACCGGCCGTCCGGGTATTTTCCCAGATAAGCCTGAAATAGCGCCGGGCTCTTACGGTCTTGAATGGAGTTCCAAAATGCCAGCTCCGACTTCGCGGAGCGCCTCTGCTTCTCCATGAAAAGCCCGCAGCACGCGAAGATCAGCCCAATCGCCGCCCACACGTACCAGAGGCGTTTCCACCTGCGGATCGGCGTACGCGTGACCGCGGCCAGGAGGGGCGCGGAAGGCGGCGGTGTCTGCGTCGCTGGCTCTAGCCGCGGCATCGCCATCGTGGGGGCCATCGAAACGGAACCCGGCTCCAGTGCAGCCCGCAACGCGGCGACGAATTCCGAGCAACTGGCATACCGGGCCTCAGGCGTCTTCGCCAGCGCCTTGCGCAGGACGCCATCGCCGGCCATATCCACCGTGGGGTTCACGGATAGCGCCGGCGGCGGGTCCTGGTACAAGGTCTTGGTTACCAGCGTCGCCATGCTGTCGGCGTCGAATGGAAGCCGGCCGGCAAGCAGCGCGTAAGCAACCACCGCTAGCGCGTACTGGTCGGTTCGTCCGGAGACGGCTTCGCCCTTCAACTGCTCGGGCGCCATGAAATGCGGGGAGCCAACCACGGCGGTCGTTTGCGTCAGCGTGCTGCTTTCGAGCATCTTGGCGATGCCGAAGTCGGCAATCTTCACCACGCCATCGGATCGCAGGATGATATTGCCCGGCTTGATGTCCCGGTGCACGACGCCTTTACTGTGCGCGTAATCGAGGGCGCGCGCGCAGTCGGCCAAAATGCCGAGCGACTCGGCGGCGTTGCGCGGCCCGGGAGCGCTGGCCATCGACTGCTCCAGCGTCTCGCCCACGACATACTCCATGACGATGTAGGTGGTGTCGCCCTGCTCGCCTACGTCGTGCACGGCCACGATATTCGGATGCGACAATTGTCCCGCCGCTTGCGATTCGCGCAGCAGGCGCGCACGCCGCGCCAGGGCCTGTTCTTCCGAGCCTTGCCCGGCCAGCAGAATCGTCTTGATCGCCACCGTGCGGCCGATGGTGGGATCGAGGGCCCGATACACGACGCCCATGCCGCCCCGGCCGATCTCGCCCACAATCTGGTAGCGGCCGAGCCTGCTGGGGGAGCCCGCGCCCTGGGCCGTCCCTGATCCCATCCTTCTTTCACCTCTCGCTGGCGCAAGCGGCTCCGAAAGCGCTGCCGCTTCGCGTCCGGCTCTCTTATTCTCTCAGATCGAAGGCCTGCCGCGACCGCTCCGATTGATTGAGCTGCATGCCTGCCCCGAGCAGGTGAGATTGCCGGCATGCCGGAATCCAAGCGGCGCTGGGGACGAGTCTGCGTCCTGATTGGAGTCACGGTGTTCGCCGCCGGCACGGTCGCGTGGTATGCCTTCACGCTGAGCGCCGCGGCCCTCGCGCACTAAGCCGGATCATCGTACGATGGTGGCGTGGTATGTTACTGGATCGGAACGTGTAGCGGGGTCTCGCAGGAAGTGAGTCCATGAAGGTCCAGAATCATCTCGCGGATTTGCGGCAGAAACGCGGACTGGCCGCCGCCGAACTGGCATCGCAAATCGGAGTGACCCGGCAGAATGTCTACGCGATGGCGACCGTCTGGACACAATTGCCCCATAACCATCTACACCGATGTTCACATGCCCCTGGCAAGGCCTAAGACAGCCACCGACAGTTCTACCCTAAAACCACGTAGCAAGGCGATAGGTCTCATAGCGCTCCCCGAACTTCTCTCGGAGCAGAGTGCACTCTATGTGGGCATTTCTGATCTGCAATGGCACCAAAATAACCAAAAGCAGCAGCACGTACCAGCTATGTATGGCAAGTGCAATCCCGCAAAGGGTCAAATCGACAAACACGTATATGGGGTGCTGCACACGCGAGTACAAACCGTGCGTTATCAGATCATTTGCCTTGGGAGTGACCGCAAACGACTTTCCTAACTGCACGCGGGCCAGAACCGTTAGTGCAAACGATATGGCGGCAAGCACCACCCCGGCCAGAGTCTCCGCATTCATTTCTTCACTCCTCAATCATGCGTAGGCGAGGTACTGTTTCAGTTTAGCCGAACAAGATGTGCATCGGTCGCGGCGGCGCTGCAATGAGTTTGCCGGGCGAAACGGAAGCGGCACTGCGGGGCCGGCGGGCTTATCGAGACGATGAACGGGGCGCGGCGGCATCCTACTCACTCTAACGGAGAGCGCCCCCACTCCATTTCAGGCTGAACCCACACATTCCGCGGCGAGTGCATGATCCGTCAACGGCGTTCGACGGCGCCAGATGGTAGGCGAGTATCCCGCCGCCAGCGTGTCGCGGCGGCCCATTACACGGAGTTTGTCGCCCTGACCGGAAAGCACTGCCCCGGGGAACGTGGACTCATGCGCCCATCTACCGTCGGGCAGGTCTTGTTCGTCCGATTCGACCAACGCGCCCAAGCGCCTAGCGCAAAGCTCCGAGCGTGTACTGAAGGCTGGCGTACTGGCTCTGGTAGTCGTACTTTGCGTTGAGGTTTTCGATCTCTGCCGTCGTCAGGTTCAACTGCGCCTGGGTCAGCTCGACAATGCTGGAAAGGCCAAGGTCGTAACGGCCCTGCGCCAGTTGCAGCGCCAGTGAGGCCTGGCGCAGCAGTTGCGCGGTGACATCGAGACGCTGATACGCCACGGAGACACCTGCCCAGACCGAACGCACGTCGCGGGCAATCGCTTCCGCCTCGTTGCGCAGGCGCTGATCGGCTTCTAGCGCCCGGAAGTGGGCTTCCTCGCGGCGAGCCTTGAAAAGGCCACCGTTGAAGATCGGGATCTGCACATTCACCGCGATGCCTTCGTACTCGCTGGGTATCACGCGCGGCAAGGTAATCTGGTCTATGTAGGGCATATAGCCGCCCACGCCCACTAAGCTGGCCGTCGGGTAAGACAGATCCTTCTCGGCACGTTCGAAGCGGCCTGCGGCGTCGCGGCTCATTTGCAGTGCGGCCAACTCGGGCCGGTTGGCGATCGCTTGTGACACCAAATTCTCCGCATCCAGTGGTGGGCTAGGAGGCAGAGGCTCGTCGGCCAGTTCATAGGTCGTGGCCTGCTGGGAGCCTAGCGTGCGAGTCAACTCGGCGAACGCCCGCTGCACCTGATCCTGAGCCTGGAGCAACAGCAATTTCGCTTGCGAAACGTTGACCTCCATGAAGCTCACGTCCAGCTCAGAGCGTAGCTTGTTGTTGAACAGCGCGGTTACTTGGTCGGCCAGTAGTTGCCGCGCCGCCACGGTCTCCTGGGCTACTTTCACGATCGCTTGCGAACGCAGGGTCTCGAAGTAGGCCTGATTGACGCCCAACAGCACGTCATATCGCGTGGCCTGATAGGTCAGCTGCGCGGCGCTTGCTTGAAGCCGCGAACTGGCCACCAGGTTCGGCGTGCGTCCAAAGTCGCTGATCAACTGGCTGAGCGTGAGACCATCGCCGAAGCGGTCAAAAAGCCGGGAATCGGTCAGAAATCCGGCGCCGATGCGCGCACCCGGGTTCCCTTGCGAACCGGTGACGTCGCCATCCAGCACTGGATAGTAAGCCGCCTTCGCCTGAACCACCCGTTGCTCCATGGCCGCCGTTTCGTTCTGCGCCGCCAGTACCTGTGGATGATTCTTCAGTGCCAGTGCTTCGGCTTCCGGCAGACTCAGCTTCAGGGAAGAGGCGGGCTGGGCGGTAAGCCAGCCGGCCGTGCTCAATATGAGTAAGAGCGTGACAGAAAGATATCGCATCGTGTTCCTCCCACAGTCGTTAGGGTTGCGGAATCGGCGCGGGCCGCTTCCTGCCGTACACCAAAAGGTAGGCGGCTGGAACGATGAAGATGGTCAGCAGCACCGAAGAAGTCAGTCCTCCGATAATCGCGCGGGCCATGGGCGTGTATTGCTCGCCGCCTTCGCCCAGCTTCATCGCCATCGGAATCATCCCAATGATGGTCGCCAGTGAAGTCATCAGAATAGGCCGCAGGCGCACCCGGCAGGCTGTCACAATCGCGTCGAGCACCGACATGCCCTGCTCTTCCAGCTTGTGCGCGAAGTCCACGATCAGAATGCTATTGGAATCGGCGATGCCGATCAGCATCAGCACTCCCATCAGCGACATGACGTTCAGCGTTGTGTGCGTCAACGGCAAGATAATGAGCACGCCCACGAAACCCATCGGAATCGCCAGCATGATCAGGAATGGATCGACGAAGGACCGGAACTGCGCCACGAGAATCAAGAACAACAGCACGAACGAAATGCCGAAACCGAGCGCAAAGCTGGTAAAAGATTGGTTCATCCCTTCCACCATGCCCCGGAGGCTGACGCGGATATTCGGAGGCAGTTTTGCATCCGCGATGGTTCGGTGGATTGCACTGGTCAGTCTGCCGAGATCCTCTCCTGACGGCGTGACGTAGATATCCACCACTCGCTGTATTTGATAGTGATCGATTTCCGTCGGCGACTCGATATTCTCCAGCTTCACAACCGAATCGAGAGTCGTCGGCATTTTGAGATTGGGAGACCGCAGCGGGATCTGCGTCAGATCGATCAGGTTGTGGATGGAGGCCTGTCCATGTTCGGCATACTGGACGGTCAGGAAGTAATCGTTGCCGGTCTTGTAATCGACCCAGTAGTTCGGGGCAATCATAATATTCGAGTTCAACGCAGTGATGACATTGTTTACGATATCCTTTTGCGAAAGTCCCAGTTCGCCGGCATGCACACGGTCGACATTCAGTCGAATTGCAGGATAATTCATATCCTGCGGAATGTAGATCTGGCCGACCCCCGGGAGTCCGTGAATCCGGCGCGCAAGATCCTGAGCCACGGTATATGTCGTGGCCAGGTCGCGCGTGTTGACCTGAACGTCGATTGGCGCAGGCATGCCCGAATTGAGAATCGCATCCACCATCGATCCGCTCTGAGCGAAGGCGCGCACATCGGGAAACTCGGCCGCCAATGCGTTCTTGACACGGTCCATGTAGACGAGGCTGCTGATCCGATGCCCTTCGCTCAGCGCCGCCTGAATGGTTGCGGTGTACTCGCCGGCATTAGTGGTATAGAGAGACGACAAATCGTTGACCACACCAATATTGGAGACGATCATCTTAAGCTCAGTGGGAGGGACGACCCTCCGAATCAAACCTTCGATTCGGGCCACATACCGGTCGGTCACTTCGATGCGCGTGCCCGTAGGCGCCTTTATGTTCAAGGTGAATTGTCCAGCGTCGGTCTGCGGGAAGAAGGCTCGTCCCAGGAACGGATAGATGGCCAGACTCACCACGAAAATGCCCACCAGGAGCGCCAGAGTAAGTCCAGGACGCTCCAGGGAGCGCCGGACCCAGCGCTCGTAGAAGTTCAACACGCGATTGAACATTCGGTTGAACCGGACATTGAAGCCGTTGCCATGAGACTGGTCCTCGCTTTTTTCCTCGTCGTGCTTATGGGAGACGCTCGTGAGAAACTTCGAGCAGAAGAGCGGGATCACCGTCATCGCCACCACGAAGGAAGCTAGTAAAGACAGGCAGAATGCCAGGGCCAGCGCGGAGAATAGGAATTTGCTCACGCCAGCCAACAGAGTCACCGGGAAGAAATCGACCACATCCACGAGGGTCGCAGCCAAAATCGCAAGGTTCACCTCGGCGCCTCCGATTTCAGCGGCGACTGCCGGCAGCGAACCCAGTTCCAGATGACGGAAGATATTCTCGAGCGAGATCACGGAGTTATCAATCACACGAGAGAAGGCCAAGGCCAGACCGCCCAGGATCATGGTATTTATCGTGCTGCCGAACATGTAGAGACACACGATGGTAACCAGCGCGGAGATCGGAATGGAAAGCAACACCGCACCGGTCGCCCGCATACTGCCCAGAAAGAGCAGAATCATGAGGCTGGTTAAAGCCAATCCTATCAGACCTTCGTGAAGCACGGTCTGCAGTGCCTTCTTCACGAACACGGACTGGTCAAATGCGATAGAGGTCTTCAACTGGCTGGGCAGGTCGAAAAGATGACTGGTCAGTGTTCGGACGTCGTCGACAACCTGGATTGTGTTCGAGTCGCCACCCTGCTTCATGATCGGAATGTAGGCGGATTTCTGACCATCGATGCGTACGATGTTGTACTGTAACTGACTGGCGTCTTTCGCCTCTCCGACATCCTTGACCGAGACCCACCGCGAGCCCACGGTCTTCAAGGGCACGTCGTCCAGGTCCTTGATGTTCTTGACCAGACTGTTGGAATACACGTAGTAGTCGTTGGGGCCGATCTTGACGTCCCCGGCGGGGAGAATGAGGTTGCTATCGTTGACCGCGCTGACTACATCCATCAAACTCAATTGCCGGGACAACAGCCTGTAGGGGTCCACATAGATCATCGCCTGGCGGTACTTGCCGCCGAAGACCCCTGGTATCTCGGCGCCATTCACTACCGCAATCTGATTGCGGATCTGGAACTGCGCCAGGTCGTGAAGCTGAGTTTCGCTGAGCCCTTCTCCTTTGACGGTAACCAGGCAGACCGGCAGGCTTGAAGCGTCGAATTTGAGGACAACCGGCGGCAGGGTGCCCGGTGGCAAACGCTTCAGGTCCGCCAAGGCGAGATTCGAAAGCTCGGTGACATCGGCGTCCGCGGACGTTCCCGGCTGAAAGTACACCTTGATGATACTCACGCCCAGGAGCGAGCGCGATTCCGAGTGATCCACTCCGGAGGCGAGAGTGAAAAACCGCTCCAGCGGGTTCGTGATGTCGTCCTCGATATCCTCCGGGGGCATTCCGTTATAGAATGTTGCCACGACGACTTCGGGCAGGTTGATGGGCGGAAAGAGATCCACCGGCATGCGCGCCAGGCTGGTGACTCCGATCACCAGCAATGTCAGGCAGATGACGACGACGAAATAGGGATTCCGAATTGAGAATCGCGGCATAACCCTTTCGTATGACGGCGCACTTACTGAGTGCTGCCGGCCTGATACTGGGGCACGTCAACCGTCTGTGGCTTCACATGCAAGCCCGCTTTGAGGCCGCTGCGGTCGCTGACCACTACCCGATCACCTTCACTAAGACCGCCCAAGAGTTCGGCGTCGGTGGCGGTCTCGATACCAAGTTGGACCTTCCGTTCCTGCAGCGTATCGTCCGAGTCGATGAGATAAACCGTTGCCTGGCCTTCAGTCCGGGTCACCGCTTGGAGCGGCACCACGAGGGCGGAGTTCTTGCGCTCCAGCGTCAGCGTCGCCTCGGCGTAGAGGCCCGGCATCAGGGCGTGCGATGGGTTGAGCACATCAACTTCGGTATGCATGGTACGGGTGTCCGCAGCGACATCGACGGAAAAGCGCGCCACTTTTCCCGGAACCACCTTGTCCAAAGAGGGGACTCTCACGTCTACAGGGTCGCCAATCCGAATGTACTTTACGTAAGACTCCGGCACGGGGATCACCAGGCGGAACTTATCGTCCTCGGACAGCCTCACGATCGGCAAGGCCTGGGTGCTGGAACTTGTCCCGGCCTGCACCAGCGTGCCCAGGTTCGCAAAGCGCTGGGTAACTATGCCCGCGAAAGGAGCGGTGATTCTGGCGTAGTCGAGCAACACCTGGTCGTGCTGCTTCTTCGCCCCGGCCAGATCGAGCTGGCTTTGCGCCGTGGCGAGCGCCGACTTACCCGCTTCCACCTGGGCCTCCAATGCCAAGTCTTTGCCTTGGGCGTCGTCGATCTCCTGCTGCGCCACCAGGCCCGGGCGCGTCTTGGCTACGCCAGCCAGGCGGTCATACTGCAACTGGGTGACGTGACGCTGCGCTTCCAGGCGGTTGACTTCGTGTTCGGCATGAGCGACCTGGTCGGTGGCGCCTTGGATGGCGGCAGCGTCCTGCCGCAACTGCATTTCCAACTCGGGGATTTCCAGCACAGCTATCAGCTGGCCCTGCTGCACGCGGGTGCCGTAATCGACCAGTAACTGTTTTACGAATCCGGACTCCTTCGCATAGACATCGATCTCCTGAAACGGCACTAACTCCGAAGACACGGTGAGCTGCCGCAGGATCGGCTTGCGCACGACGGAGGTGACGCCAACGGTTGTTACTGCTTCCTCGTGGGCCCGGCTGGCGCGCGTCGCGCCCGGGTTGGAGCAGGCGGAGAAGCATGCCACCAGCGCTAGAATCACCAGCCAGGCAGCCGACCGGTCGGATAGGCAGCGATCAACGTCCATAGATGAGAACAGAGGCCAGTGCTGAATCGCACTTATCTAACACAGGTCTGACCCACCCCTCCGGCGGGCTCTAATCTGACTGTAAATCATCAAGGCGGCCGGCGCCACTGAATAGTTTCTGAAGATCAAGGTAGCGGGCGCGTAAGGATATTGTCAGAAAATCGTCAGAAAGCGTCAGGAATGGTTGGCGCAACACGACTTCCTGCTTGCGCCGCCGTCGCTGGTACAGCTCGCAGAAGCGTGAGTAGCGATACCCTTCAGGCTGGGCCTGTCGATACTCTTCCCAAACCAGAGCCAACGTCAGGTTCGAATCCCCGCCGGCGGCGCTCTGGGACCTGCCAGCAGATCCTTAATGATTACACCGATCTCCATGAAATTGATCCAGACCGCAAGGCTTGGTTATGAAGCGAACGGCTCCAAGGCACGGGAGCAGACACTGGTCTTTCCGGGACTGAGAAGAACTCCACACGCAAACTGGGACGCCGGCGAGGTGTGTCGCCGCCTGAATCTCGCTTTCGCGGCCCTGATTCTGGTGGCTGAGTCCATACTCTTCTTGTCGATTTGGACGAGCTCAGCGCGCGGCGCCTATCGTTATGCCACGAACACGGTTCTCTCAAGCACACAGGCGATTTCGAATCTCTTCGACTGCTTGTGCACCTGATTGTCCAAACGGCCGCAAACGATTCACAAGTAGTAAGCGAGCCCACCAGGTCCACCAGACCTGGCGCCGCCTGCTGAGAGAGTAATTTTTGCACCGTTCGCAGAGACCACTCTTATAGCGGTTGTCGGGTTTCATTGTGCATTCGGCATTAGACTGTATGTTCTGTCCCAAGCCGCCAGATTGCCGATCGATTGACCGGAGATCACGATTTCAACTCGCCGGTTCTGTGCGCGGTTCGCCGGACTGGAGTTTGGCGCCAGGGGGCGGGAGTCGCCCAGCCCTCGAGCTGCGATGGCATCGTCTGGCAGTCCCTGACTGAGCAGAATGCGTCCGACCGATTCGGCGCGTGTCGCGGAAATCGCGCCGCCGTCGGCCCCGTCAGTATAACCCTGCACATCCACGCGCAACCCGGGATGCGCTCTCACGATGACGGCCAATCGAACCACCTGATCGGCCACCTCTTCTCGCAGATCCGATCCCTTGAAAGCGGAATCGCCGACCGTGACTACCAGCCCGCGAGGCGTGTCGAGAGTGGGCAGGACGTTCTTTAGTTGCTCAAGAAGCTGCGTGCGCAACGCCATTGTTCCGTTGGACTGCTGTGTTTGCGACGCAGGAGCCTGCGCCGCCATGCGCGCGGCCTCAGCTTCCGCCTGCGCTTGCTCGGTCTGTCGGCGAGCATCGGCAGCGTCGGCTTGGGCCTTCTGGAGCGCTGCGCGCTCGGATTCCGCCTGGGTGCGCTGAGCGTCCGCTTCGGCTTTGGCAGTCTGCAATGCGACCAGCGCCTGCGATTGCGCTTCATGGGCCTCGGCGGCCTCTTGCCGGGCCGCGGCAAGTTTCTCTTCCTCCCCACGCCGCTCCGCGATTACTCTCGCATCCTCCGCAGTCTCCGATGCTTCGCGAGCGTCCTGCACTATCGTGCTGCTTGCGGATTTGCTCGCCTGGAGGCGCTGCGCTTCGTTCAGCAGGGTCTGCGCTTTTTCGAGCGTGCTGGCGGCGTATTTCTCGGCACCGGCGGCGCGTGCAATTCCGATCGCGTTCTGTGCTTCATAGACCTCCAGCACCACCTCGTACTTGTCCATCGAGACTTTCGGCGCGTCAGCGGCGGCTGTCTGGAGATTGTCGCCCAGTTGCAAGGTGTAGTGGCCGCGCGGCATCAATTCGTATTTCACCTCGATCGGCTGTATTTGCCCCACCGTGTCCGCGCGAACTTCATTTTCGAGCACGGCCACATCGCTCGGCTGGTGCGCCGCCGAATACGGTTCCGCTGTAACGATCAGGCCGAATGCCTGGAGGTCGGTGGTCACGTGCAAACTGGCTTTGTCAGAGCCGTTGGGCACGATTTCTCCCAGGTTGTGCGCCGCTCCTTGGGGAGTGATGGCCCACAAGGTGTAGGTCAGGTATTCCCGCCCGTAACGTGCGGGAGGTGTCATGTTTTCGAACTTGGCTTCGATTTCGGTGCGGCCCCGCCGCGAGTCCACGCTCGCTTCGCCTTTTCCCTGCGGCAGCAGCACAGTACCGCGAAAGTCAATCTTGGTCGGACCGGCACGGTACTCGTAATTGATCGCCTTGACGGAACGCTCCACCACGGTCACGTTATAGATGGCCTGCTCCCGTCTTTCTCCTGCGGCCCCCTCCTGACCAGCAGCAGGCAACGCAGGAAAGAACATCGCCGCGACGCAGCATAAGCTTAAATGCTTCATAACGCTTCCCCCCAAGAACGCCTGGTGCAGATTCACTGCCAACGCTGTAAAACTGTCCGAGGAACGTGCCGAGACTGTCCGCGCTTATCTGGTAAGCCAGGGTGTCCCGGGTTCAGCATTGACGGCCGTCGGTTTCGGCAAGACCAGACCGGTGGCAGACAACGCTACCGCCGAGGGACGGCAGCAGAATCGGCGAGTGGAGATGGTTGTTACGGGAGACGCCATTGGCGTGGGAGCATCGGAACCCAACGCTCAGAATGCCGGCCGCTAATGGCGGCACAGTACCTTGCCGGATGGTATCTAAGGGACGCGAACGGCGGGTCGGTTGGCTATCCGAGATCACGTGCGACGCCGGCCCGCCGGGATACACCCGCGAAGGTTCACGTCTCTCCCGAGGCTGCTTGTTTTCCGGGAAGCGTGAAATAGAATGTGGCGCCTTGTCCAAGAGCGGACTCGACCCAGATGTGGCCGCCGTGCCGAGTCACGATTTTGCGGCAGATCGCCAGCCCCATGCCGCTGCCCGAGTTTCTATCGCGTGGCTGCAGACAACGAAAGATGCCGAAAATCTTCTCGGCGTATTGGGGCTCAATGCCGATTCCGTTGTCCCTCACGGAAAAAAGAGTCTCGCCGTCGCTGGCCTGTGCGGCAACGTGGACGCGAGGGATATCGTCCGATCGATATTTGATGGAATTGACCAGCAGATTCTGAAATAGCCTGGACAACTGGACCGGGTCGCCTGTGACACAGGGCAAAGGCCCGACAGTGATAGCGGCTCCGCTCTGTTCGATTAACGATTGCAAATTGCGGATGGCATCCTCCAGGGCGGCATTGCAGTCGGCCTTCGTGAAGAAATCGGTGCCACGGGCGTCGACCCGCGAGAAGTCCAGTAGATCGTGGATCAGCTTCTCCATTCGCTCGGCGCTTCCAACGATAAAGTCGATGAACTGATCGGCGTCGTCGCCGAGGCGCCCTTGGTAGCGCTTGGCGAGAAGTTGAGCGTAGACCGACACGGTGCGCAGTGGCTCCTGCAGGTCATGGCTGGCGATGTAGGCGAACTGCTGCAGTTCTTCATTGGAGCGCATAAGTTCCTCGGTTCGCTCCAGCACGCGTTCCTCCAACCCGGCGTTCAGTTGGCGGATCTGCTCCTCGGCCTTCCTGCGTTCGCTGATATCGCGAATCGCGGTAGTGATCACCACACCTTCCTCGGTCTGCAACGGGCTGAGACTGAGCTCAACCGGAAACGCGGCGCCATCGCGAAGTGCCTCCAATTCCAAGCCGCGCTCCGCGGGTTGAGTCCGGATACGGCTATAGTCTTCGTCCCAGAGCGGACGAAGCTCGAAGTTCCAGCCCGGAACCAGATTCCGCATGTTTCGCGAGATCAGTTTGGCGCGGTCGCAACCGAACAGGGCCTCGGTCTGTGAATTCACCATCAGGATCTCGCCGTTGGGACGGCACATCACCATCGCCTCGGGAGCGGCTTCCAGCAGGGACCGGAATCGCTGTTCGGCCTTTTGCAGCACTTCCGCCTGGCGACGCAGGGCTTCCGCCTGCTCCTGCAGTTTGGCATTGCTGCGGCTGAGTTCGACGAAGACGGCCACCTTGGAGCGCAGCACTTCCGGCACGATGGGCTTGAACAGGAAATCGACGGCACCCAGGTCGTAGCCTCGAAACAGGTGTTCCTCGTTGCGGTAGCCGGTGAGGAAGAGGATGGGTATCTGCCTGGAGCGCGGCCGCCTGCGGATCATCTCCGCGGTTTCGAAGCCGTCCATCTCCGGCATCCTTACATCCAGCAGCACCGCCGCAAAATCGTCTTTAAGCAGGTGGCGGAGGGCTTCCTTGCCGGAACGGGCCAGGACCAGGTCTTCGCCGAGCCCTGCCAGCGCCGCTTCCAGAGACACGAGGTTCTCCGGTGTATCGTCCACCAGGAGAATCTTGATTTTCTGCCTATCAGAGGTCTCCTGCCCGAGTAAACTGGTGCGCGCGGCTGCCGACATACGACCCCTATCCCGCCGCGCTCATTGCAGCCTGCGCGGGTTCATGGCTGCGAACCAGCCATACGCGCAACACTGAGAAAAGTTGGTCGAGATCGACGGGTTTGGTGATATAGTCCGACGCGCCGGCCTGGATGCACTTGGCGCGGTCGCCCTTCATCGCCTTGGCTGTCACGGCAATAATCGGAATCGTCCGGAACTCACTAACCTGGCGAATGGCCTTCATAGTCTCATAGCCATCCATTTCCGGCATCATAATGTCCATCAGAACGCCATCCACATCCCGCGTCTTGAGCAGCGTCTCGATTCCGGCGCGTCCATTTTCAGCGTGAACCACTTGCAATCCGTGCCGCTCCAGTACCGTGGTGAGCGCGAAAATGTTGCGGACGTCATCGTCTACCACCAGCACCTTCTTATTGGCCAGGCCGGTGTCGCTGCGGCTGATGGAGTTCAGGATGTCGCGTTGAGGCTGTGAGAGATCGGCTTCGGCGCGATGCAGGAGCAGCGTGATTTCTTCCAGCAGGCGGTCGGCGGACTCCGCGTACCGCACCGTGCTGTTGCGAGTCAGCCTGCGTATGTCGGTTTTCGTCGAGACGTCCGGGTCCGCCGGCCCGAAAACCACGATCGGCGGTGTCTGGGGGCTAATCTGCGCTTGGATGTCCTCCACCAATTGCGCCGCCGGAATGTCACCCAGTCGAATATCGAGCACCATCGCGTCCAGGCACTGCTGTCTTATCGCCGCTAGGGCCTCGCCGCCCGATGCCACGAGGAGAATTTCCAGATCGGGCCCGGCAAGCAGTTCCTGCCAACGGGCGCGCCGGCCACCGTCGGCAGCGGCGAGCAGCAGTTTCTTGGTGCGGCGTTCCAGCGAATGGTGAATGGTTGCGAAGGCGGCCTTCAAATTGTCGTTGCTGACGGATTTTTCGAGATACGACATGGCGCCCAGGGCCAGCCCGCGCCGGCGGTTCTCGTCACCGGTAATGACATGCACTGGAATGTGACGTGTCGCCGGGTCGTGCTTCAGCCTGTCTAATATGGTCCACCCGGCCATGTCCGGCAATGTGATATCGAGGGTGATGGCGCCGGGACGGAACTCGCGGGCCAACGGAAGCGCTGTTGCACCGCGCAAAGCCACTAACGCCCGGATCCCCCGATCGTGCGCCAGGTCGACAAGGATACGGGCAAAGGTTACGTCATCTTCGACGATCAACAGCACCGCATCCCCGGACTGAATCAGGTTTCGATCGTCGTCGATTTCAATATCGTGCACCACGGCGGTGGGAGTGCTGGAAGGCGCTGGTAGGATAATATCCAGCGATTCACCTTCCTCCACACTCGCTGCATCGGCGGGAGCGGCAGCCGGCCACGGTCCGCTGTCCTCGATGGTCTGCAACTCGGATTTCCCCGTGGAGACGAGGGCGGCGTAGGTCTGCGGCAAATACAAGGTGAAGGTGCTGCCCGCTCCCGGCGTGCTCTGCAAGCGAATCTCTCCTCCGAGCAGCCGGGTCAATTCGCGGCTGATCGATAAGCCCAGACCGGTCCCGCCGTATCTACGGCTGGTGGTTCCATCCGCCTGTTGAAAAGCCTCGAAGATGATCCGCTGCTTGTCTTGCGGGATGCCGATACCGGTGTCGGAAACGGAGAACGCGATCACCGATTTCACGCGGCCGAGCACCGAGTGGTTTGGGCTCCAGCCGGCTTGGGCTCGCTCGATGCGCAGGCTGACGCTTCCGTGTTCCGTGAACTTCAGCGCGTTGGAAAGCAGGTTCTTGAGCACCTGCTGCAGCCGCTTGGCGTCCGTAATGACAGTGTCGACGGTCAAGTTATCGCCGAGTTCGACGGAAAACTCGAGTCCCTTGCCATCGGCGACATGGCGGAATGTCCGGGAACAGAAGTCGCGAAGCTCGTGGAAGCGCACGCTACCGATTTCAACGTCCATTTTGCCGGACTCAATTTTGCTCAAGTCGAGAATATCGTTGATCAGCGCCAGCAAATCCGTACCAGAAGAGTGAATGGTCTCCGCATACTTGACCTGCTTTGCGGTGAGGGTGTTTTCGGCATTCTCCGCCAGCATCTGAGCCAAGATGAGCAGGTTGTTGAGAGGGGTGCGAAGCTCATGGCTCATGTTCGCCAGAAACTCGCTCTTATACTTCGAAGTGAGCGAGAGTTGCTCGGCTTTGTCTTCGAGCGCGGCCTTGGCCTGCTCCACCTCGCGATTCTTGGTTTCCACTTCGTTTTTCTGCTCGGCCAGGAGGTGCGCCTTCTCCTCCAGTTCGGCATTGGTCTTCTGGAGCTCCTCGGCCAGTGCCTGGCTCTGTTTGAGCAGTTGCTCTGTCTGCATGGTTGCGGCGATAGTGTTGAGCACGATGCCGATGCCTTGTGTGAGCTGATCGAGAAAGGCGAGGTTTACGTCGGTAAAGTGGCGGAAGGAAGCCAGCTCCAGCACGGCCCTGGCCTCGCCTTCGAAGAGCACTGGCAATACTACGATGCTGAGTGGCGTTGATTTGCCGAGGCTGGAACTAATCTTGATGTAGTCCTGCGGAACATCGGTCACCAGGATGCGCCGCTTCTCCAAACCGCACTGGCCCACCAGGCCCTGCCCCATGCGGAACTGCGAACGGACCCCGCTTTCGTCATCGGCGCCATACGTCGCCAGGAGTTTGAGCCTCCCCTCCTCGTCGCCGGATCCGGTGATGTAGAACGATCCATGCTGCGCGCCTACCAGCGGGGTCAACTCAGAGAGCAACAACGTGGATACGGTAAGCAGATCGCGCTGGCCTTGCAGCATTCCGGTGAATTTGGCGATGTTGGTCTTGAGCCAGTCCTGGTCCGTGTTCTTGCGAGTTGTTTCCGCCAGGTTGACGATCATCTCATTGATGTTGTCCTTCAAGGCGGCCACTTCGCCCAGAGCTTCTACCGCGATGGATCGTGTGAGGTCGCCTTTGGTGACGGCCGTGGCAACGTCGGCGATAGCGCGCACCTGGGTGGTCAGGTTGGCGGCAAGCTGGTTGACATTGTCGGTCAAGTCGCGCCAGATGCCGGCGGCGCCGGGAACCAGCGCCTGGCCACCCAGCTTTCCTTCGATACCCACTTCGCGGGCCACGTTGCTTACCTGGTCGGCGAACACGGCCAGGGTATCGATCATTCCGTTGATGGTGTCGGCTAGCGAGGCGATTTCGCCCTTGGTCTCGAGCACCAGCTTGCGTTTGAGGTTTCCATTGGCCACATCGGTGACCACCTTGGCGATGCCGCGCACCTGCGTAGTGAGATTTGCTGCCATGGAATTCACATTGTCGGTGAGGTCCTTCCAGGTCCCTCCAACGCCGCGCACTTCGGCCTGGCCGCCGAGTTTGCCTTCGGTGCCGACTTCGCGCGCCACGCGCGTTACTTCGGACGCAAAGCTGTTCAGTTGGTCCACCATCGTATTGATGGTGTCCTTAAGCTCGAGTATCTCGCCCTGCACATCGACGGTGATCTTGCGGCTCAGGTTACCGTTGGCCACTGCCGTTGTGACTTGAGCGATATTGCGGACCTGGGCAGTCAGATTGCCTGCCATGGAATTGACGCTGTCGGTAAGATCTTTCCAGGTTCCCGCGACGCCCCGCACTTCGGCCTGGCCACCGAGCTTGCCCTCCGTGCCCACTTCTCTCGCGACACGCGTCACTTCCGCCGCGAAGGAACTAAGCTGATCCACCATGGTGTTCACCGTGTTCTTGACTTCCAGGATTTCGCCCCGCACCTCGACCGTGATCTTGCGGGAAAGGTCACCCTTTGCGACGGCGGTAGTTACCTCGGCGATATTGCGAACCTGCGTCGTCAGGTTAGCCGCCATGGAGTTGACGCTATCCGTAAGATCCTTCCAGATTCCCGCGACACCCCGCACGTCCGCCTGGCCGCCAAGTTTGCCCTCAGTACTGACTTCGCGCGCCACGCGCGTAACCTCCGAGGCAAAGGAGCTAAGCTGGTCCACCATGGTGTTGATGGTGTTCTTCAGCTCAAGAATCTCACCGCGGGCATCGACGGTAATTTTCGTGGTTAAGTCACCCTTTGCGACCGCCGTGGTGACACCGGCAATGTTGCGCACCTGGTTGGTCAGGTTGCTGGCCATGGAGTTTACCGAATCCGTCAGATCCTTCCACGTACCCGCGACGCCGCGCACTTCCGCCTGGCCGCCCAATCTGCCTTCCGTGCCGACTTCGCGCGCCACGCGAGTGACTTCCGAGGCAAAGGAGCTAAGCTGATCCACCATGGTATTGATGGTGTTTTTCAGTTCGAGAATTTCGCCGCGCACGTCCACCGTGATCTTACGCGAAAGGTCGCCCTTTGCGACCGCCGTGGTTACTTCAGCGATGTTGCGCACCTGAGACGTGAGGTTGCCGGCCATGGAGTTGACGCTCTCGGTCAAATCCTTCCATGTCCCGCCGACGCCCTTCACATCCGCCTGGCCGCCGAGTTTGCCTTCGGTGCCGACCTCGCGCGCCACGCGCGTCACCTCTCCGGCGAAGGCGTTGAGCTGATCCACCATGGTGTTGATGGTGTTCTTCAACTCGAGGATTTCGCCGCGCACGTCCACTGTGATCTTGCGCGACAAATCGCCCCGGGCCACGGCCGTGGTTACTTCGGCGATGTTGCGCACCTGAGACGTGAGGTTGCCAGCCATGAAGTTCACGCTATCGGTGAGGTCCTTCCAGGTGCCGGCGACACCGCGCACGTCAGCCTGGCCGCCTAACTTGCCTTCCGTGCCGACCTCGCGAGCCACGCGCGTCACTTCCGACGCGAAGGAGCTGAGCTGATCCACCATGGTGTTGATGGTGTTCTTCAACTCGAGGATTTCGCCGCGCACGTCCACCGTGATCTTGCGCGACAAGTCGCCTCTTGCCACGGCCGTGGTCACCTCCGCTATATTGCGCACTTGGTTGGTCAGGTTGCTGGCCATCGAGTTTACCGAATCTGTTAGATCCTTCCACGTGCCAGCCACACCTTTCACTTCCGCCTGGCCGCCCAACTTGCCTTCCGTGCCAACTTCGCGCGCCACGCGAGTCACCTCTCCAGCGAACGCGTTCAACTGGTCCACCATAGTGTTGATGGTGTTCTTCAGCTCGAGGATCTCGCCGCGCACATCCACCGTGATCTTACGCGAAAGGTCCCCATTGGCCACCGCTGTGGTGACTTCGGCGATGTTGCGCACCTGCGCTGTAAGGTTGCCGGCCATCGAGTTGACACTATCAGTCAAATCCTTCCAGGTTCCGCCGACGCCCTTCACATCCGCCTGGCCGCCCAACTCGCCTTCTGTGCCGACTTCACGCGCCACGCGTGTCACTTCCGACGCGAACGCATTCAATTGGTCGACCATCGTATTGATAGTATTCTTAAGTTCGAGAATCTCACCCTGCACGCTCACCGTGATCTTACGGGAGAGATCTCCATTAGCTACCGCCGTAGTCACCTCGGCGATGTTGCGGACTTGACCCGTCAGGTTCCCGGCCATGGAATTGACGCTGTCGGTCAAATCCTTCCACACGCCGCCCACGCCCTTCACCTGCGCCTGGCCTCCCAGTTTGCCTTCAGTGCCGACTTCGCGCGCCACGCGAGTTACCTCCGAGGCGAAGCTGTTGAGTTGGTCGACCATGATGTTAACGGTGTTTTTCAGCTCGAGGATTTCGCCGCGCGCATCCACCGTGATCTTAGTGGAAAGGTCGCCCTTGGCCACCGCGGTGGTAACGCCCGCGATGTTGCGAACCTGGTTGGTGAGATTCCCCGCCATGGAGTTTACCGAATCGGTAAGATCTTTCCACGTACCGGCAACGCCCCGAACCTCGGCTTGCCCGCCGAGTTTGCCCTCGGTGCCGACCTCGCGTGCCACGCGGGTCACTTCCGAGGCGAACGAGCTGAGCTGGTCCACCATGGTGTTGATGGTGTTCTTCAGCTCGAGGATCTCGCCGCGCACCGCGACAGTGATTTTGCGAGAGAGATCTCCATTGGCAACGGCCGTCGTCACCTCCGCGATGTTGCGCACCTGGCCCGTCAGATTTCCGGCCATGGAATTCACGCTGTCGGTCAGATCCTTCCACGTGCCAGCCACGCCCCGCACATCCGCCTGGCCGCCCAAAATACCCTCGGTGCCGACCTCACGCGCCACGCGAGTCACTTCCGATGCAAACCCGTTGAGCTGATCCACCATGGTGTTGATGGTGTTCTTGAGCTCCCGAATTTCACCGCGCACGTCTACCGTGATTTTGCGGGAGAGATCGCCGTTCGCCACGGCCGTGGTGACCTCGGCGATGTTACGAACCTGGGCTGTCAGGTTGCCAGCCATGGAGTTCACGCTATCGGTGAGGTCCTTCCACACCCCCCCGACGCCTTTGACCAGAGCCTGTCCCCCGAGTTTGCCCTCCGTGCCGACCTCGCGTGCCACGCGCGTGACTTCCGAGGCAAAAGACCCGAGTTGGTCCACCATGGTATTAATGGTGGCCTTCAGCTCCAGGATTTCGCCCTGCACGTCTACCGTGATTTTGCGCGAGAGGTCGCCGTTCGCCACGGCCGTGGTTACCTCGGCAATGTTGCGAACCTGAGCCGTGAGGTTGCCAGCCATGGAATTGACGCTATCGGTGAGGTCCTTCCACACCCCGCCGACGCCTTTGACCACAGCCTGGCCCCCGAGCTTGCCCTCCGTACCGACCTCGCGCGCCACGCGCGTCACCTCCGAGGCGAAGGAGTTCAACTGTGCCACCATGGTGTTTACCACACGCGCCGTGTGCAGAAACTCACCCTTGAGGGAGCGCCCATCCACCTCCAGGGCCATGGTCTGCGATAAGTCGCCCTTGGCAACCGCTCCAATTACCCGGGCTACCTCCGTCGAGGGTTGCACCAGGTCCCCAATCAGGCCATTCACCGAATCCACGCAGGCTGCCCAATCTCCCGAAACGGACCCTAGGCTGGCGCGCTGGCCGATCTTGCCTTCCTTGCCCACGACGCTGCTGATGCGCGCGAATTCGCTGGCCATGCGCTGATTCAACTTGAAGATGTCGTTGAGTGTGTCCGCGATTTTGCCGGCACTGCCAGTCCGGTCCACAGGCAGGCGAACGGAAAAATCGCCTTCCTTGAAAGCCACCAGGGTCTCTAATAGAGTGCTCGTGTCCAGTGCGTCAGTCACCAACTCAGACTTCATCTCAGACTCCTTCTTGTTCGTCTAAAGATAACGCGGGCCTTTCCAAGAGGTTCTTAAATATAGCTCCGAGGCCAAGAAACTGTTCCAAGCTAGAGGGCTTTCGCAAGAAATGCAACGCGCCAGAGCGGAACGCGGCGGCACGGTCCTGCGGTGAGTCCGATGAGGTGAGGACCACCACTGGGATCTGCCGTAGGGGCGGGGACGCCTGAAGCCGCTGCAAAATCTCGATTCCGTCGTGGCGCGGCAGGTTCAGATCGAGGATGATCAGTGCTGGCGGCTCGTCCGCCGTTTCCCGGCACTCGGCCGAAATGATGCGCAGCACCTCCTTACCGTCAGACGCAACACGGATGGTGCATTGCACCGCGTGTTCCTGGAGCGCCTCGCGGATCAGATAAACGTCAGCCGGATTGTCCTCCGCCAGGAGGATCTCAACCATGACTGCCTCACTTCGCGTGCTCAGCCTCAATAGGCAGCAGCGCCTCAGACAACATTTGCTCCCTTGGTAAGAATTGCAGGCACGGGAGCGCAAGTTCCGAGCTCTGGTGCGTGTTGCATCGTACAGTCCCAGTTACAGGCCAAACGCAGCTCGTTATAACTCCAGAAGCCAACCCTTTCTTCCTTCTGAGCTTCAAGTGGCTGCGGCGTTTGGTGGTGTTCGAAACGGCCCTGCACTAGCACGTTTGCGTCCACTTTGTTGGTCAGCCTCGTCATGTGTTCAGTCAGTATGCTAACCCATTCGACCTCCGCTCCTATGTTCGGAAAGGCACATGATGGAGCCTTTCGAGCGGTCGACCCGTAGTGGCAGGGGAACTGCTTTCGGATAAGGGAGTCGCCGTATCCTGGTCAGGTCATCGCGGCGCCGTAAGCGGGGCTGCAGCTTTTATGAGTACGAACAAGACAATCCTGCTGGTTGATGATGAGGATTCAGCCCGCTGGTTCACCCGTGCCGCTCTTCGCCCCGCGCAATATATCCTGCTGGAAGCGACCAGTTATGATCGGGCCATGTCGGTGTATGAGCGGCACAGCGGAGGAATCGACCTGCTGCTGGTCGATGTATCCATGCCGGACAAGAGTGGGCTCGAGCTAGCGCGTGCGCTTCTGGCGCTTCAGCCAAGCCTCAAGGTCCTTTATATGTCCGGCCGCGCTGGAGCGGCAGGATGCGAGTTCTATGGAGTGCCGCAGAGCGGCAGATACTTCATCCAAAAACCTTTTCGGCGGGCCGAACTTTTGCAGAGGATTGAGGATTTGATTGGGCCGGAGCGGTCGGCCGGCACTGCGTCCACCTGAAGGAACACAGGGCGGACTCGCAAATCCTGCGACTAAGACGTGGTGGTGGTCGGACGTAGAAGTTTCGCCTGCGGGCATAGGGCGGCTCGTCGGCCAAAAGGCGGGATTCACCCAGCCGACGGGAAGGCTGTGTAAGCAATCGGAGCAGATGCAACGGCCATGAATCGACCACATTGGCCGATCGTGCGTTTTCCTACACCACCATTGACTGATCCATTGATACATTATTTGCAGTGTCCTCGCGATGTGTGCGCCATTAACTCGTCGACGCTGCCGGGCCGGGAGACGCCCGCCCCCGGCAACCAGGCTGCCCTTACCGGGCAACCTGCGTGCCAATCGCTGCTCGGAGTAGCTGTGAGCTTTGATACTGTGTGTGACACAACTGACTCGGAGTGGTGATACAATTCTTTACGTTCGCGGTTAACTTGGCCTTGAGTAAAGCGGGGTCTGTCTGTCACGGATCTTAATAGTCGAGGATGATCCCAGCCAGAGAATAGACTTGGCCCAGCTAGTTGTGTCCCTGGGTTATGAGGCCGACACGGCCGGAGATGGCCGAGAGGCCCTGGAAAAGCTGGTGTCCTTTCCCGCCTGTGCAGTTTTGGCTGACCTCGTGATGCCGCGCATGGACGGTGTAGCACTTCTCAAGGAACTAGCCGCGCGCGGCGATTGCACACCCGTCATCATTCTGACCGCGCTGGGGAGCATCGAGCAGGCGCTCTCCGTGATGCACGATCTCAAGGCGTTCTGGTTCCTCGAGAAGCCCGTGCAGCCGGAGGTGATGCGTTCTCTTTTGCAGCGCGCGATCCAGCAGAATCAGTTGGTCCAGGAAACCGACCGGCTGCGTCGTGAGCTCAGTTATCAGGGCGTCTTAGGAGATCTGGTGGGCGACTCTCCCGTTATGCAGGAGGTGTTTTCGCAGATTCGCCAGGTGGCGCCGACGACAGCGTCGGTTTTGATCACTGGGGAGAGCGGAACCGGCAAGGAACTGGCAGCGCGGGCGATTCATCAATTGAGTCAGCGGAGCAATGGTCCGTTCGTGGCGGTGAACTGCGCCGCGCTGCCGGAAACTCTGATGGAGAGCGAACTCTTTGGGCACGAAAGAGGGGCCTTCACCGGGGCCTTCGGTCGCAGTCCCGGCTGTTTCGAACAAGCTGACAACGGCACGCTGCTCTTGGACGAGATCGCCGAGATGCCAATCGGCACGCAAGCCAAGCTACTTCGGGTGATTGAGGAATCCACAGTACGCCGGCTTGGCGGCGCCCGCGACATTCCTATTTCGGTGCGCGTGCTGGCCGCAACCAACAGACCCCCGGCCGCCGCCATCCAGAGCAACCACCTTCGCGAGGATTTGTATTACCGTCTGAACGTGTTTCATCTCTCTATGCCCCCGCTGCGCGACCATAAGGAAGATATTGCCGCCATAGTCGCGGCGATGATCCACGGTCTTAATCGAAAGCACGGGTGTAGGGTCACGAATCTCAGCCCAGAGGTGCTGTTGCGTTGGGAGGAAAGCTCCTGGCCCGGAAACGTACGCGAGTTGCGCAACCTCGTGGAGCGTGCGGTCATCGTGGCAGGGGAAGGCGAGATCCAACTACGGCACCTCCCAGGCGGCATTGCGGCGCCGCAGCCTGCTGTGGCGAAGACCGTCTCCAGCGACGTACTTACGGCTCGTGTGGGAAGCCGCTTGAGCGAAGTGGAAGAAGCGTATATCCGGCTGACGCTTCTGCACACCGCTAACAACAAGCGCAGAGCAGCACAGATTCTGGGCCTCTGCGTGCGCACGCTGCATAATAAACTGCGACAGTATCAAGATAAACAGGCCAAGGGCATGGCGGTTACCGGAAGGGGCGGGGACTAAGGGCCATCCTCGGCCGGTAACGTAATAAGGAACATCGAGCCGTTTCCCTCCTCTGATTCAGCCCAGATCCTGCCACCATGCTTCTCGACGATTAACCGGCACGTGGCCAGGCCCAATCCTGCGCCTGAACGTTCCGAGCCCGCCTTTGCGAACGGCCTGAAGATGCTTTCCAGGTCATCCGCCGACAGCCCGGGGCCGTTGTCGCGGACCGCAAAACGCCACGCCGCAGCACCATCCGATTGCCGCCTATACGGCTCCGCGGTAACTTGTATTCTTGGGCTCGCTGCACCACGGTGCCGCAGCGCATTCCTGAGCAGGTTCTCGAAGACCTGCATCAGCCGGTCCGGGTGCCCCGTGACATAGGGTAACTCGCCATACGATACATCGGCATCATTCTCACGCAGTTCATTCACCATCTTTGCCAGTACCGTCCGCAAGATCACATCCGTTGGCACCGATCGAAACGATGCCGCGTCCACTTGCAGAGCGATCGCGTAACTGACCAGTCCATCAAGCAAGAGATCTGCTTGTTTCGCGCCGGCGGCAATGAATGCCAGACGTTGCGGTGAGTCGTTGCCGGCCGGCGATCGAGCGTCTGTCAAGAGCAACTCCGCATGTGCGCGCATGGCGCGAAGCGGCGTCCGTAGGTCATGGCAGGCCAACAAGAGGAACTCGCTGAGTTCACGGTCCGTGCACCCGCCGCCACTCTGGAGGCTAGACCCACCACCGGCGTTTTTCAGCGGAGACATGCTCCTAAGAATAGCAGCCGCCTGTGAACCTGTCGAATAAGAGCGACGTTGTGCCCGCAACTCCACTTCGATGTCATCACAACGAGGACTTTGGGCTGCGGCTAGGCCCCTCCGCGCCGGCACGCGTATGGCAAGAATTACCCGCTTCTTCGAGCGGGCGCCGCCGACTGCGTGTGTTATCAAGATCATGGCTCGGCTGGCAGGGGAAGTGCTAGAAGTTTAGAGGTGGTTGTACCCAGGCGACGGGGAGCGCGACATATGCGAAGAACCTCATGGCAATCCACGGATCTTCCGGTTGACATCTTGGCACAGGAGGACGACCGAGGACTCGTCATCCACATTCCGAGCAGCATCTCTGTCATGAACGCCGAAGCAATCCTATCCACCGTTCTTTCGGAGTGGCGGTTAGCTGAAAGACCTAAAAGAGTCGTCCTGAACCTCAACGAGGCAACACACATCGACAGTTCCGGCATGGGAATCCTCATCGAATTGGTTCACAGGGCCGCAGCCGATGACGTGCCATTACTTCTGTGTGGTCTGCAACCACTGCCCAGACACATACTGGAGAGGACAGGTCTAATCGGATGGTTTGCGATTTGCACCAACGTCGAGCAGGCGTTGGACCAGCGAACGCCGGCGGTTTAACGAACGTCTCTGTCGACCCGCCGTGGACGACATACCGAACGGCGTCGGCCCAGACATTCTGAGGAGGGGCGATGCATTTGCATTCGATGTCTACAACAGCGGCACAAGTCGAGTTGGATCGCGGGACCGAGCGGCCGCTTTGGCCCGTAAGTCAGTGGGTGGTCTCTTTCTTCGAGTGGTTCGGCGAGCTGGGTGCCTTTTGCTGGCGGATGGCGGGCGCCGCTGTCACTCCTCCCTACGAGTTTCGCGAGTTGATTCGCCAGATGGACGAAATCGGCGCAAAGTCACTGCCGCTCGTCGCACTGGCCGGAGCCGCAACGGGCGTGGTGATGTCCTTACAGACACGCGAAAGCCTCACCCGTCTCGGCGCCAAGACGATGATGCCGGCCGTGATCATCTTTTCGATCATCCGGGAAAGCGGGCCGGTGACCACCGCCATGGTGACCAGCGGCCGTGTGGGAGCCGGAATCGGTGCGGAACTGGGCTCCATGAAGGTGACCGAACAGATCGATGCGATGCAGGTCTCCGCGGTGGATCCTTACAGGTTTCTGGTCGCCACTCGAGTATTGGCCTGCATTCTAACGCTGCCGCTTCTGACGCTGGTCGCCGATTTCTGCGGCGTGCTCATGGGCTGGATGGCCGTCACACTGGCCGACCCGATCTCTTTGCAGTATTTCTTCAATACGGGCCTGAAGAACGTTCGTTTCGGGGATTTCCTACCACCGACATTCAAGACATGTTGTTTCGGTTTGATTATCGGCTTGGTGGCCTGCTTTCAGGGAATGAGAACACGCGGTGGCACGGAGGGCGTAGGCCGCTCCGCCACTAGTTCCGTTGTCATCTCCTCGTTGCTGATCATCGTCGCGGATGTCGTGCTGGTGCGATTCATTTCCGTGTTCTTCTCGTGAGGGCTTATGAGCACCGCGAATGGAAATCCGGTTGTCGTGAAGGGACTACGCAAGGGCTTCGGGGAGCAGAAGGTCCTGAATGGGATCGATCTGACGGTTGCGGCGGAAGAGACCGTAGCGGTTCTGGGCAAGAGCGGTATCGGTAAGAGTGTTCTGCTAAAGCTGCTGGTCGGTCTTCAGAAGGCCGATGCCGGCTCGATCCGCATCTGCGGGGAAGTGCTTGAAGAGATGACGCCGGACAGTCTGAACCAACTGCGCAAGAGGATTGGTTTCCTCTTTCAGCAGGCGGCGCTCTACGACTCGCTCACCATTCGGGGGAACGTGGACTTTCCTTTGGCGCGGAACACCAAGATGTCGGCGGCAGAAAGGCAAGAGAGAGTGCGGCAGATGCTGGCGGATGTTGGTTTGGAGGCCGACCTGGACAAAATGCCGTCGCAGATTTCCGGCGGAATGCAGAAGCGGGTTGGATTGGCGCGCGCTCTCGCTCTGGAGCCCGAGCTCCTGCTGCTGGACGAGCCCACAGCGGGGCTTGACCCAATTACCGCGGCCGAAATCGGCAGTCTGATTCTGAAGCTGCGCGAGAAACAGAAACTCACGTCGGTGGTGGTAACCCACGATGTCCCCGCTGCCAGAGTCTTCGCGGACCGTTTCGTTCTGCTGAATGACGGGAATATCGTTGCCGACGGTACATTCGCCGATCTGCGGAACAGCAGTGACGAGTTCATTTCCCACTTTATCGCGAGAGATGCTTAACTGAGTTGGCACAAGGGTGGCCAATCTGTGTCATACATTCCAGTGGCAGGCGAGTTGCTTCTGTAATTGCGGAGGTATCTTCAATGCGCGGATCTACGTTTCTATTCTTGGCTGCCGTCGTCGGACTTGGCTTGACAGCAGTCGCTCCCAGAGCACAGGCTCAGGTCGCCGTCGAGGTCGGAGTAGCCCCGGACTGTCCCTACGGCTATTATGACGTTCCCCCCTATAACTGTGCTCCTTTTGGTTATTACGGCCCGGAGTGGTTCAGCGGGGGCGTGTTCATCGGTGTTGGCCCATGGTTCCATGGCCGCGACGATTTCCGGGGCCATGTGAATAACCACTTCCATCCTGACCATGGTTATAAGGGCCCGATGCCAGCTCGTGGCGAAAAAGCGGATCCAAAAAAGCATATAGAAACTGCGCATTTCAAGGGAAACGAAATGCGCGATGGACGCGGGCATGTAGTTACGGGAAAACGCTAGCCCGGTTCGAGGAGCTTGTTGCGCGCGAAGCAAATAGTGTGGGCTCGGCAACCCGCCGCTCCCGGGAAATTCAAGCCGCTAGCGGCCGGTGCGTTTCAAATGCGCGTTAAGGTGGCCGAGCGACGCAAACTGGCCGGCTTAGACGGCAGTGCGCGGGGGCTGGCTTGCGGCGCGGCGCGAAATCGCGGCGGCGAAAGAGGTCGGAGGACGCGACCACGGCCGCGCTCAAGATAGGGCGATATTCGTAGGTGGCTTGCGCCCACGCCACATCGTTATCGAGCCAGAGACAGAAGCGCATCGGTTTCTTCTTAATTGTTATAAGGAGGGCCTCGTGTCCCGGAAGTTTCGAGTTGGCGTGTTCATTGCGGCTTCGTTGCTGATCCTAGCTACGGGAATCTTTCTTATCGGCAGCAACGACATGCGCTTCCATTCGACTTATGAGATTAAGACTCGTTTTCAGAACGTTGCCGGCCTGCAAGCCGGCGCCGAGGTGCGCGTTGGCGGAATCCACGCAGGCACCGTTAAGCACATTGACCTTCCCGGCCAGCCAGACGGCGAAGTTACAGTGGTGATGGATCTTGCGCAGTCCACCCTCAGAATAGTCAACCGCGGCTCAGTGGCCTCCGTCCACTCCGAGGGGCTTCTGGGCGACAAATATCTCGATGTCTCGTTTGGCACCAAGGATGGTGGCGCGGTGCGGGATGGAGATACGATTGGGAGCGTACCGCCCATTGATATTTCGGACCTGGTCAAACAAGCGAATGAAGTCCTAGCCACCACCAACGACGCGTTGGGAGATGTAAAGGCTACCACACGCGATCTTGCGGACGTGACCTCCAAAATCGACCAAGGCAAGGGCACCGTGGGAGCACTGATCAATGACCAGTCGCTTTACAAGCGTGTCGATGCCGGGGCCACCGCGTTTCAGGAAGACATGGAAGCCCTGAAGCACAACTTCCTGTTGAGCGGCTTCTTCAAGCGACGCGGCTATGAGGATTCCACCGAACTTTCCCGGCATCGGATCGCCCGGCTACCCGCTGGCTCTGAGCTGGCTTACTACCCCTTCGACGATTCAAAACTCTTCGGCGGACCGGACTCGACCAAGCTCCATGACCAGAAATCGCTGAACAAGGCCGGCGAATTCCTCGAGAACAACCCGTTTGGTCTGGTCGTGGTGGTGGCCTCCGAAGGTCCCATAGGGGATTCCGACAAGGACCGCACGCTCTCGGAAGCCAAGGCCATGGTGGTACGCGACTACCTGGTCGCGCATTTTCGTTTCGACGACAAACGCGTCAAGACACTGCCACTGGGTAAGACCGAAGGGCCGGGGGACAGCGCAAAAGTGGAAATCATCGCTTATCCAACCGCGCTCCGGCAAGAAACGTCATATAACAGGCGTTGACATCCAAGTGCATTTCTCCAAAATCCGCATAATGGGCCACCGCCATTTCCTGGCGGTCGGGAAGCAGATTTACCGGTGTGACAACGGCGCTCGGGCGCAAGGTTCGACTCTCGCTGGGAACCTCTAAACCTCCACTACATGAACTCGAGTTTAAAAGTTCGTCACACTGCCGGGCCAACCTGGACCATTGGTGGATGGCGTGGGCGCTATCAGAGGTATCAGCGCGACGGCGGCCCATTTCGCGTCGCCGGACTGGGCCTCGATTGACTGGTTGAATCTCGATGCCGACAAGGCCAGCCGCACCGGCGCATTCAGCGATGTTGGGATCATTCAACGCCTGTACACCGGCAGTGGCGAGGCCCGACGACCGGCTGCACCGCCAGACGAAGGCCTGGCGGGTAACGCTCTGACCATTTGTGCCGGGACGACCAACTCCAGAAACAACGCCTCGCAGTCGCGGACGACAGCCTTATACAATTCTCTATCGACTTTCAGCGCCACCCATTACGTCACGCCACGCGCGATCACCGCGATGCTGGGATTCCACTTTTGAGGCGACTGGAACAGGCTGATGAGGTATGTTACGTTCGAAGCTGTTGGACTTCGAGACGGGATTGTGGACTCCTCCGCGTCGAAGTGGCTCAGCCATTGGCCGGGCGGTGGTATTTATTCGGCGTCTACGGCGCAATCGCTGCGGGTGCCACAGTTGCCCTGTACAGGTGTGGTTACTGACGCCAGCGGCGGGCGGGCTCGGATGGCGACTTTGATTCGTTCGGCGATTAGGACAACCCGCTGATCGGCGAGCTTCGGTCGCTCATTGCCCATCATAGCCCGCCTGTCGGAAATTGCTTGGCGGGCGGGCTCCGATCGCGTAAGCTTTATTGCGTGCGCGTTGGAATCGGCAGGAAGAAGCACATCGCTATTTCGCGGACCGCCGAAGTGCGAACGCTCGCCTTGATAGTTGCCCTTGCGATGATTCCTGGGGGAGGGACCGTCGCCGTAATCGCGTTCAGGACGCCACCGGACCTCAACGAACTTATTCCCGTCGCAAGTCACACCGGAGGCTTTTCTCTTCTGGGCTGGGAGAACCTACTCCGAGATCAGGCTCACGCGCTGGACCTTGGAGCAGTAATAGCCTCTGGCGCCGCGGTTGAGGTCCTTGGCTACATGATGGATGGCAATCGGACTCGTGAGAACGGAGAGTGGGTGCCGGAGTTCACTTTGCTTCCGGAAGCAGGGAATCTAATCCAACCGGCGCACCGCTTTGGAGACCAGATGATAACGGTTCATCTGCGGACTGGCGCGCGAGCTCGGTTTTCCCTTCGTGCCCTGGTGTGGGTCTCGGGAAGCCTGCAGGCATTGGCGGGCGACCCTGTCGGAGATAGACCGCTCTATACCATCGAACAGGCACGCGCGGAACTGGCCGGTCGGGAAGAAATCAGAAAGTACTTCAGATAAATGTCATGGGGCAGCGCCATCTTCCGGCCGATTCTGAATTCGACCTGTTTGCTGCCGGTTTTCACGGCAGCTACCTTTGCATTGACGTCTTGCACCAATGTCACAGTGGTAGCCGATGCCGTCCGCCGGAATTCTAAGTCCGGTTACCGCATCTCCTCATCCGCTCGTCGAGAAAACGTAGGATTGAGCGCCTCCGAGTCATAAAATGACCTGAGCCGCAGCGCTGCGCCATGCCCATAAGAACGCTAATCGTCGACGACGAGCCCATCGCACGGCAGGTGCTGCGCGAAGAACTGGAAATGATCGAAGGCGTGGAAGTGATGGGCGAGGCTGACAACGGCGTCAAAGCGCTCGATCAGATTGCCAGACACAAGCCCGATCTGGTGCTCCTCGACCTTCAGATGCCGGCTATGGGCGGGTTTGAAGTTGTGAGCGGTATCCGGCGCGGTTCCCACATGCCCGTGATCGTGATCGTCACAGCCTATGACAGTTATGCAGTGCAGGCGTTCGAGGCCGGCGCGATCGACTACCTGCTCAAACCCGTCGCGCAAAAGCGATTGCGGCAGGCTGTCGAGCGGGCCAGGCGCGTCAGCGAGCGCCAGGCGGTGGATCGGCTGGCGCAACTTCAGGAGATCGCAGCGCCCGCTCCGGGACCGCGTCCGCGGAAAATCGTCGGCAAGGCCGGCGAAGAGTACTTTCTCCTCGACGCGGGCGAGATATTCGCATTTCAGGCGGAGGGCGAGTTCGTGTGGGTCATCACCGCCCAGAGAAGGTACCGGGCCACTGAGTCGCTTAAAATCATCGAGCAGCGGCTAGATCGTTCCAACTTCGAGCGCATCCACCGGAACGCTCTGATCAACCTCGATCACGTCCGAAAGATGAGTGCCCTCAGTAGCCAGCGCTGGCTCATTACGCTGAGTAACAATCAGGCGTTCATCGCCAGCAAACGCCGTGCCCGCAGCGTGCGTCAGTTCTTGAGCGGATGACCCTCGCACGGTCTTCGCCCGCGTCGACCTTCACTTAGATATTCCGGTCACTCGCAAAAACAGTTCATTGGTTGCCCTTCAGCGCCCACCGGTCAAATTATGCTAGGCTCCGACCCCTCGCCCGAGGACAATCATTTAAGACACGGAGGGAGATAAAAGACGTGACAAGATATGGATGCGGTGCTGTGGTTCTGTTTGCGCTGGGATTTGGTCCCGGCGTTTTGAGTTATGCGCAGTCGAGCAGCGGCAATTCGGGGACCATCCGCGGTTCGGTCGTCGATCCTTCCGGCGCGGCGATTAAAGGCGCCGCGGTGGAGATACAGAACCCGGTTTCCCATTACAGCCGCAGCACGGCCACCGACAGCCAGGGGAGCTTTGCATTCGGCAACGTCCCATTCAACAACTATCACCTGAGCGCCAGCGCAGCCGGCTTTCAAGTCGCGGTCGAGGACGTCGATGTTCGGACCATGGTGCCGACCGAGCTGAAGATCAACCTGCAGCTTGGCGAGTCGAAAACCACCGTGGAGGTCGAAAGTTCGCAGGACCTGCTGGAAACGGTTTCGACCACGCATACCGATGTCGATCGCGGTTTGTTTGCCACATTGCCGCTGGAAAGCCAATCCTCGTCGGTTAGTTCACTCGTGACGCTCAGTGTCCCAGGCATCGCCGCCGATTCGAACGGTCTGTTTCATGGGCTCGGCGATCACGCGGAAAACTCCTTCGCCGTCGACGACCAGCCGATCACCGACCAGCAGAGCAAGGTCTTCTCGAATCAGATTCCGCTCGATTCCGTACAGTCCATGGAGGTGATCCAAGGCGCGCCACCGGCCGAGTTCGGCGACAAGACTAGCGTGGTGATCGTGGTGACCACGCGATCCGGCCTGGGCGTCACCCAGCCGCACGGCGAAATCGACGCCAACTACGGAAACTTCGGCACCGGCGGCGGGGGCTTCAACCTCGCTTACGGCGGCAACTCGTGGGGCAACTTTATCGCAGCTAATGGCCTTCAGAGCGGCCGGTTCTTAGATGGGCCGGAACTCGCCGTCATGCACGACCACGGCAATGAAGAGAATTTCTTCGATAGGGTCGATCTCAAGCCTACCCAGGCGGACAGCATCAATCTAAACCTGGGCTTCACCCGTTCGTGGTTTCAGACGCCGAATTCGCTCGACGCCCAAAACGCAACCGCATGGTCTGGACTAGTGGTCGATAACGGCGGCCTGGGCCCTAACGGCCAAGTGGTTGGTTCCCAGGACCAGCGTTCCCAGATCCGCACCTACAACGTGGCTCCCGCCTGGACGCGGCTGCTCAATTCGCACACCGTATTCACCCTCGGCGCCTTCGTGCGGCAGGATCAATATAACTACTATCCGAGCCGCGACCCCTTTGCCGACCTCGCTCCCGATCTCCAGCTCCAGACCGTAGGTCAGAATCGTACATTGACCAATCTGGGGATGCGCGCCAACGTATCCTACGCTAAGGGCATTCACAACGTGAAGATTGGTGCCACTTACATGGACACGATCCTGACGGAAAAGGACAACATAGGGATCGTCGATCCAACACTCAATGCTCCGTGTTTGAATCCGGATGGAACTCCCGACACAAACCCGTCGCTGACGGATCCTGCGGGATGCACCGGGGCGCTGCAGGCGAATCCCAACTTTGTGCCTCTGCTCGGCTGCTACGACTTGACGCGGACCGGTCCGTTGCCCGGTTCCGATGGCTGCCCCAATTCTACCAGCGGTCCCTACAACTACTATGGCCATGCCAACATCCGGGAACTGGCACTGTTTGCGCAGGACACCATCACCAAGGGACCGTGGAGCTTCAACCTCGGCTTCCGCTTCGATGTTTACCGCGGCATCAGTTCCGCTACTCAGCCGGAGCCGCGGCTCGGCATCGCGTACAACCTCAAGGCCACCAACACAGTACTGCGCATTTCCTATGCCCGCTCGCTGGAAACGCCGTTTAATGAGAACCTGGTCCTGTCCAGTCTGGGATGCAATGACCCCGTGATTAACGCGATTATGGCGAGCACCATCAGCCCGTGCGTCTCGACGACGCCGCTGAGCCCAGGCTGGCGCAATGAGTTTCACGCCGGCGTCCAACAGGCTTTCGGGCGCTTCTTCGTGTTGGACGGTGAGTACATCTGGAAGTACACGCACAAAGCGTATGACTTCAGCGTGCTGGGCAATACGCCGATCACCTTTCCGATCGAGTGGGATCACTCTAAGATCCCGGGATATGCCATCCGCGGCAGCATGCCGAATTTCCATGGTGTATCGGCGTTCATCGTGATGTCCCACGTAGCAGCGCGCTTCTTCGAGCCGCAGGTGAGCGGGATCGGTGCCGCGCCAACTTGTGCACTGTCGACGGGGTGTGAGGTATTCCGCATCGACCACGACGAGAACTTCAACGAGACCACGCACGTGCAATACCAGCCCTGGAAAAAAGGCCCGTGGTTGGGCTTCAACTGGCGGTATGACAGCGGCCTAGTAGCAGGTCCGGTGCCGTGCGCGGGCGGCAATTGCGCGAATGGGCCCAACGGAACGGATAGCATCGTGGACGTGTCCAACCTGACGCCGGACCAACAGTACCAGGCGGGACTCTATTGCGGAGGCGTATCCGCAACTCCCACCGCGCCGATCAGCCCGAGCGGATTGTGCGCTGCATCGCAGTACGGGTCGAACCTGCTCAAGATTCCAGCGGCCGGCACCGAGAACGACGACCACAACCCGCCGCGCATCGCGCCGCGCAGCCTGTTCGACGTTGCCATCGGTCACGATAACATCTTTGGCGGCGACAGATATAAGTGGAGCGCCCGTTTGACGGTCGTCAATCTAACCAACAAGGAAGCCCTGTACAACTTCCTGTCGACTTTCAGCGGGACGCATTACGTCACTCCGCGCTCCATTACCGCATCGCTGGGATTCCACTTTTGAAGCGGAGTGGGACAGCCTGCCCCCTTCGAAGTGTCGGCGCTGACGGCGTTAGAAGAATTGGCGCGTTGGAAGCTCTTGGGCTGCGGGGCGGCAGCGCGGCCCCTCCTTCATCTGCTGGATGGATCGATCGGACGCTGCCCGAATCGAGCAGGATGGCGGAGACACTTAAAACATGTTCTCGATGCAAGTGATCATCCTTGCCATCGTGCAGGGGCGCTCGTCCGCGGATCTCAGTCTCGATCGCGTACAGTTGCCCGATCCGCGCGATCGCCTCGTCCGCCAGCGGCGAGGCATGCGCCTGATGAATGTCGAAGAACTTCCTGCGCACGTGCGCCTTATCTTGAGCACCAGATAAAGCGCATTATCCCGACTCCGGTATTATCCAGAGAGGATGCGGCGGGACCGCGTAGAAGGGTGCGCATCGTCGGAGTTCCCTAGCTTAAAACCCTGCGCACCGGACATCACGAAGTGACGGCCAAACGGGGATTAGAGACGGCGAGTTCAAAGAGGTGTTTTGGCCTGCGTCAGGAACCGGCGAGAATATTCCGCGCTGGACTGTATGCGAGGTGTACACGCACAATCAGAAAACGATCAGAAGGTGAAACGACCACCGGCTGTCGGAGCAAGGTTGTTGTCGTAGTTATAGGGGACGCCGGGGCCATGAGGAATGGCGATGGCCAGACCGCCGCTCACATAGGAATACGCAATTCCGGCAAAAACGTCAAAACGCTTGGTGAGGTGACGATCGACATAGAGCGACTCCTCGTTGAGGGTGCCCGCGCAGGAACTGCGGAAACCGGCTTCGGGCGAGCAGGTCGTCGGTACACGAAAGTCGTTCTGCAACTGATGATACCAGGACAAAGTGATGTCGGTTTTGCTGTCGATAGCGTATTTCACGCCCGTCCACCAGATCTGCACGTGCTTGGGAGAATCAAGATTGTTGTCTTCGACTCCGCTCATGAGATAACTGCCCTGGTCCAAGGCGCCAACGCCCAACGGGTTCGACGGGTTAGCCTGCCGGATGTATTCGTAGCCGGCAAACAACTTGAACCGGTCCCACGTATACTTGGCAGCGAACATAATGGCGCGGTTGTCGGTCACGATGCCATATACGGTGTTGGCCGTCCCGATCAGATTGGCCCCGCCGATGGGGTCTGTGTTGATGCTGTCGGTGGTCGACTGATATGACGCCGCCAGACTCTGAGGCCCCAGCAAGGGATTCAATACGCTGATCGCCTGGTTGTAACGTTGGTAGACGACGTCAGCGGAGAACTTACGGTAGCCTCCGCCGAGGTCGAATCCGTAGGCGTTGTTATGCGCCGCTTCAGGCGTACAGGTGGTGGCAGTCCAGGTTGCGGAGGCCGAGTAGCAGCCGCCGGAACCATCGGCGAATTTATACATGGCGCCGAAATGGACCGGTCCGTAGGTGAGGCGATACTTCAAGGCGTCGTCCCAACGGGAGTCCTCGGTGTCGCCCCCGCCGGCCATCGTGCCGTTATACCCGATGTACGAAAAGGCGTAGCTGCCGCCGGCCGGATCGTAAACGAGCATCGCATCGGTACCGAGAGAGCGCTGGCGGCCGAAGGTCAGCGTGCCGAGAGACGCGGACGAAATTCCGGCATAGAATTCGTCGTTGAAAGGTTGGCCCGCCCGCGCGCCGTCGATGGCTATCGAGTAACTGCGCCTGGGAAGGCCGTTGTTGGCGACGTCGGTGACTGAGGCGTTGGCGAGCTGGCCGGACTGCGGATTGATGCCGGTGGAAGCGTTGAACACAACGGACCAGCCAGGCAGAAACTCTTCCTTGCCCCTGATACCCAGACCGGTCTGCTGCAGGTTGTTCGGTGCGATGAGGAATCGATGTTGATAGCCGTTTCGGTTCACCAGAGATTCGCCTTCATAGTTAGTGGCGTTTTCCGGTAAGCCGTGGCTGACCCAGCCGACGCCGACGTCATACGCACCGTACAGCGTGATGCCGTGCCAGGAGAGCGCGCAATCGGTGGTGGCAAACTCGTGGCCGCTCGCGCAGGTGTCGGGAGCGCTCCGCTGCATCTTCATGTCGGCCGTGGCGTCCTGGCCAACCGCCAAGCTGATTCCCGTGCGCGTTTCATCGGCGAGCCCTTGTTTTGCTACCCGAATCTCGAAGCGCCCCGCAGGCAGGCCGGACGCCTGATAGTGCCCCCCGGCATCGGTTGCGATGGTGCGCGTTGCACCGGTGTCGACGTTCTTGATTGTCACCGCGACATCGGGAAGGGCTGCGCCGGTCTGGTCCGTCACCACGCCGGAAAGGCTCGCTCCCGTTTGGGGCCACACCGGGAACGCCCCCATCGCAAGCAACAAAAGCAGCAAGAAGGTTTGCACCAGCGGCAGTGAGGCAGCCGGTGGAGCATAGCCGGCGCGCGTCGAAGTGTTCCATCGACTCCCGTACCGGAAGAGGATCTGCGAGCGGTCAGAGCGTTTCACGATACATCGCCTTTCCTGAGTTGTCGTCATATCGATCTTGGGATGCGGGCTCGAACGTGGCCCTTGGAGTGTGTGCTTCTAGTAGAGCGTGGACGTCCCACTAGACAGGTTATTTTAACACGACACTGTGTGGTATGCAATACACTTCAAAACTGAGGGGATGGTGAACGCTGCGCCTGGGGTGCTGCGCCTCAACCCGTCGTTATCAGGCGAGCCGGTCGCCTGCCGTCCTGGTGTCATAACCGCCCAGCCCCTCCAACTCGCGCCGGAACGCTGCCCGCCCCAGCGTATCCAGCAGCGCTTGGACTACGGGCGAATTCAGATCGGTCTTACGGATCACCAGATCATAACGCTCGCTAAGTAACGGAATGAAGTCCAGACCTAAGACTCGGGCGGCGGCCTTGGTGGCGATACAACAGTCGGCTTTCCCAGTTAATACGTGCCAAGCCGCAGGCAAGTGTCCCAGCGCGATCTGACAATATCCTTTTACCGATGCTGCGGCGATGCCGAGCTGCTCGAGTTGGGAATCCAGCATGAGCCGGCAGCCCGCGCCGGACTCTCGATTCACGATTGTGATGTCTTTGCGCGCGAAGTCGGCGATCTCCCGAATGCCTTTGGGATTCCCCCGGCCCACTACAATTCCCTCTTCCCAGAGCGCAAATCCGATCACGGCTACCGTGTGATTGGCAAAGCGCCGGCGAACCGCGGGAAGATTGGATTCCCCGGTGGCCTTGTCGCGCAGATGTGTGCCCGCGACATGCACGAGCCGCCGTTTTAGCAGGTCGAGTGCTTGGGAACTGTTGCGGCTGACGACCACCAGTTCGATTCCCGCACGTTGGAGATGACGGGAAAGAACGGATATACCGGGATCGCATCCGGCCACCATCAGCCGTTTGCCAAGCTCCTTCTCGTCCTGCAGGAGTTGCACGGTAGCCTTGCGTTCCCGCTTGGCGGACCTTCCGGCGTCGACTAGAACGGCGTCAGCCTGGGGAAGGCTCCAGGTGAGGGGTTCTGGACAAGTAGCCACGAGGCGTCTGCCGACCCGGCACAGTTGGATTGGCTGGCCCGGCTGTGCGTCCTGCTCGCCCGGGAGGATCTCCACGTTGTCGGCGTAGCGCGCGGGCAGCACGTCATCTTCAATCCGGAACAGGTCTTCGACCTGCACACCGAGCACCTGCGCAGTCTTCAAAGCAACCAGCGTGTTTGGAACGTAGGTGCCAGCCTCCATCGCGTAGACGGTCTGGCGGGTCACGCCGATTTGCGATGCCAGTTCGGCGGCGGCCAGTCCGCGTTTCTGTCGCAAATCCGCGAGATGATTATGAACCTTCATGGACTCACTTCCTGCGAGACCCCGCTACACGTTCCGATCCAGTAACATACCACGCCACCATCGTACGATGATCCGGCTTAGTGCGCGCGGGCCGCGGCGCTCAGCGTGAAGGCATACCACGCGACAGTACCGGTGGCGAACAGCATGACTCCAATTAGGACGCAGACTCGTCCCCAACGCCGCTTGGATTCCTGAGTGGGCGCCAGGTTCCAGATCATGCCGCCGGTCCAGGCGCCGTTAGCCGCATGAAAAGCCGTGGCCCAGACGCCCAACAGACAGAAGGCCGCCACCAGCAGGTTGCCGGCGGCCGACGCGCCGCAAAAGCTGCCGAACCCTTCGACGGTGGACCGGAACGCATCGCCGGTCCGGAATAGGCCGCTTGTGGCGTATCGGTTGAGCGCAGTCAATTGAGTCGCCCGGTAAACCATATGCAGGCCCCAAGCTTGAAGCGTGCCCACGTGGAAAAGCGCGAACACGAGGATCGCCGGGCCGGTCACACGTTGCAGGAAAAAGCGGATTTTCCCGCCGCGGTCGCACTTCTTGACGCTATACTTCAATCCCTCCTTCCGCAGGAGATAGAGCCCCGAAGCGGCTTGGAACAGCAGGGGAAGAAAAATAGCGATCAGAGTGAACCCGGGCAAGTGCGCCAACGTTCCCTGAATCACATTGATGTCCCTCTGATAGACCGCGGGCCACCATCCGGTGATGCCGATGGCCAAGTGCGCGCAGAGGAAGAGGGCCATCCACAAGCCGCAGAGCGCGTGCATCCGTCGCGGCCGCAGGAGCCCTTGACAGCTACACTTGGGCTGCCTCGCCGGTTGCAGTTGTTGGTGGTGTTTGCAGTTGCCAGCAGAATGGCTCGCCGGCTCGGTTGTCGGGGTCATGATTTTCCTTCCTGTGCAAGATCCGAGAGGCGCGCAACATGCCGCTACGCGGCCTCGTAAGCGGCCACTTCGCGCGACAAGTTCACTTTGCACGAACCGCGATGGAAGATCCGGTGTTGACCGCCTTCCTGGATGGCTCTCCAAACCGTCGTTTCATCTTCGACCACCAGTCCGCCGAGCATGTCGATGCCGAACTCGAAGAGCTTGGCTGTCAGCGGAGTGCTGGGACCGGCCAGAATCACGCGAGCATTCCGGCTGAGTTTGAGCAGGCGCGGCAGCGTCTTGTTGATCAGGGTAGTGGCCGTGATCACCACGAAGTCCTGCTCCGGCAGAATCCACTCGCACGCCGGGTCGGGAAAGTCGCCGGGCTGCGGAATGCGCTCCAGGATCGACAACTCGCAAACCGCCTGCACGCGCTCCAGATTCCGAAAGTGCCCCACGACGGCCACCTTCTTACCGCGAAGCTCATTGAGCAAGTTGGTGAAGACGTCCTCGTCCGGTGGTTGTCCGGAGTGCAATCCCGCACTGCGATCAATCGAGATCGCGCCGTTCAACGCCGAGTTAATCGCCGCCAGCCCAAAGGCGGCTTCGTGCAGGTTCCATGATTTCACCCAGGCAGCCAGTTCACGCGTCCGCATGCTGGCAATCTCACCTGCTCGTGGCAGGCATGCAGTTCCTTCCCGCGGAGTCATGGCGAGGCCCATCCCCTCGGAACGGACCGCGAACCAGTGCAGGCCGGCAAGGCAGGCCTGCACTGTGGAGTCCGCAGGAACAGCTTCGATCAGAGTGTCGTAGATCTCCCACATATTTGGTTCTCTCTTGGGGTCACGATGACGTATCGGGGAAGCGGGCAGCGGGGCCCATTAGCGTGCGGGGCAGCGTCGGTCGGTTTCGGATGCTATCATCCGATAATCATTGTCATCATAACACGACTGTGGTAGTGTGTAAACGACAGTTTCGTTTTATGCGGGGGGGGGGTTCGTGATCACTGACAATATCGCGCGTGTCGAACTCCTTGATGACCTCCATCCCGCGATCCGGCCGATTGGTGTGATCCGAACCCCATTCCGACGCGCCGCCGGCACACCGGTTCAGAGCTCGGTATCCTGCGGAGCGGAAGGGCGAGTGGAATTGTTTCCGGGTTTCGAGCAGGGGTTGAAGGACATTGAGGGCTTTGAGCGTGTATGGCTGCTCTACTCGTTCGATCGGGCATCGGAGCCACAACTCGTAGTGCGGCCCTACCTGGACCCGGTGGAACGCGGCATCTTCGCCACACGATCCCCTGCGCGTCCGAACCGCATCGGAATGTCGCCTGTCGGGTTGCTGGGCGTTCAGGGAGCTACGCTTCTCGTGTGCGATGTCGACATGCTGGACGGCACGCCTCTGCTGGACATCAAACCGTATGTTCCAGCATTCGACCACTTCCCGGTGAAGCGAGTGGGTTGGTACGAGCGAGTTTCCGCGGCGGGAGCGGTTGCCGATGCCCGTTTCGAACGGGCGTGATTGGGAAGCACCAACTCGGCAGCGCAGCCGGCCAGCAGTAAAGGTGTTTAGGATCTGTAACTATCGCTCCGATAAGAATTTTGGATTGGTCTCGTCTCGCCGTCTGTGATACTCTTCTAACTGAGAGCTGAACCGCTTCTCCAAGAAGCACTTACACTGATAGACAGGGTTGTCTGGATCGGCTACGGCCATCAGTCTTGAAGTCTTCAGGCTCTCCCCGCCACTCACCGTCTTCACGTTGCCCCGTGCATTAAACGTGTTGCATCAGGTACTAACCCAGATCGCGTTCGCGTCCTCCGATCACTTGGCCACCAAGTGCGCCGCGGCCGATCTGCTCACAAGTCCACCGACAGGAGTCAGAACCACTATGAGAAAGGTTGCCATATACGGTAAAGGCGGAATCGGCAAATCCACCACGACGCAGAATACGGTTGCGGCCCTTGCCGAAATGGGAAAGAGAGTAATGGTGGTCGGCTGCGATCCGAAGGCGGATTCGACGCGGCTTCTTTTGGGAGGGCTGGCGCAGAAAACGGTTCTCGACACACTGCGTGAGGAAGGCGAAGACGTCGATCTGGCGGACATCCGGCTGCGCGGCTTCGGCAACACCTACTGTACGGAGTCCGGCGGGCCGGAACCGGGCGTGGGATGCGCCGGGCGCGGCATCATCACTTCCATCAACTTGCTCGAACAGTTGGGTGCCTATCAGGAGAGCGAAAACCTGGATTACGTCTTCTACGACGTGTTGGGCGACGTGGTGTGCGGCGGATTCGCCATGCCGATTCGAGAGGGCAAGGCACAGGAGATCTACATTGTCTGCTCCGGCGAAATGATGGCCATGTACGCGGCCAACAACATCTGCAAGGGAATCGTGAAGTTCGCCAATGCCGGCGGCGTGCGCCTGGGAGGGCTGATTTGCAACAGCCGCAAGGTGGATAACGAACGCGAAATGATCGTGGAACTAGCGGCGCAACTCGGCACGCAGATGATCCACTTCGTGCCCCGCGACAACGATGTGCAGCGCGCCGAGATCAACCGCAAGACGGTGATCGATTGGAAATCGGACGCCCCACAAGCCGACGAATACCGGACACTGGCGCGCGCCATCGACGCCAATCAAAAATTCGTGATTCCGAAACCTCTCACCATGGACACTCTCGAGCATTTGCTGATGGATTATGGTCTGGCTGCGTAGCTGAATATTTCAAGGAGAGACTTTGATGAAACCGAATCCGCACACTGTAAAAGACGAATTGCTGAGCGCATTACCGAAGAAATCCGCGCGCAAACGGGCGGAACAGATTGTCGTCAACGAACGCCTGGCCGACGGCGCGGTTACCGAGATCAAGGCCAACGTGCGGACCACGCCGGGCGCCATCACGCAGCGGGGCTGCACCTATGCCGGTTGCAAGGGCGTGGTGATCGGGCCGACGCGCGACATTCTCAGCATCACTCACGGGCCCATCGGCTGCGGCTTCTACAGTTGGCTGACGCGCCGCAATCAGACGCGTCCGGAAGGCCCGGACGACGCAAACTATATTCCGTATTGTCTGAGCACCGACATGCAGGATGAACAGATCGTCTTCGGCGGAGAGAAGAAGCTCCGGGCGGCGATCGAAGAGGCGTATGCGTTGTTTCATCCGAAGGCCATCGCCATTTTCTCCACCTGCCCGGTCGGGTTGATCGGTGACGATGTGCATTCGGTGGCGCGGGACATGAAGGAGAAGCTGGGCATCAACGTGTTTGGCTTCAGTTGCGAAGGTTATAAGGGCGTCAGCCAGTCTGCCGGCCATCACATCGCCAACAATCAGCTTTTCAAGCACGTGGTCGGAACCAACGAAACACCGCGGCCGGAGAAATTCAAAATCAACCTGCTGGGCGAGTATAACATCGGCGGCGACGCTTTCGTCATCGAAGATCTGTTCGAGCGCTGCGGCATCACGCTGGTATCCACCTTTAGCGGCAATTCGACTTACGATGCCTTCGCTAACTCACACATGGCGGACTTGAATGCCGTGATGTGCCACCGGTCGATCAACTACGTGGCGGAAATGATGGAAAAGAAGTTCGGCATCCCGTGGATTAAGGTCAACTTCGTGGGCGCCGATGGTACCGCCAAGAGCCTTCGTCACATCGCGCAGTACTTCAACGATGCCGAACTGACCGAGCGGGTGGAGAAGGTCATCTCCGACGAAATGACCGACGTCCTCAAGACTCAGTTCGCCGTACGCGCGCGCTGCGAAGGTAAGACGGCGATGCTCTTCGTGGGCGGCTCACGTGCGCATCATTACCAGATGTTGTTCGCGGAGATGGGAATGAAGACGGTGGCGGCGGGTTATGAGTTTGCCCATCGCGACGATTACGAAGGCCGCCGCGTGCTGCCGACCATCAAGGTGGATGCCGACAGCCGCAACATCGAACAGTTGGAAGTGCTGCCAGACGAGACGCGCTACATGCCGCGGCGGGGCCTGGATGAGCTGGTGCAACTAAAAGCCGCCGGCGTCGACGTGGCGGGCTACCAGGGCATGATGCCGGAGATGGAAGAGGGAACGCTGGTGATCGACGACATCTATCACTTCGAGACCGAGCGCCTGCTGGAAATTTACAAGCCCGACATTTTCTGCGCCGGGGTGAAAGAGAAGTATGCCGTGCAAAAGGCCGGCATTCCCTGCAAGCAGCTTCACAGTTACGACTACGGAGGGCCGTACGCCGGATTTCGCGGTGCGATCAACTTCTATAACGAGATCGATCGCATGGTGAATACCAGAATCTGGCAATATGTCCAGGCGCCCTGGGAAACCGGCGAAGAGTTGGAACTGGAAGAGATCGCGAGTTAGGGGCGGCCGATCTCTCACGGTCGCCGGGCGAATCGGAGCCGCGACCGTGAGGGAGCGGTTGGTGCGGCCGCTCTGAAGCGAGTCCTCGGTAAGTTAACTCAGACAGGAGAGTGCGATGCTGCTGCGGCATACTACGGCGGACGTGATGGAACGTACCGCTTTGACCATCAATCCGGCCAAAACGTGCCAGCCAATCGGAGCGCTGTATGCGGCTCTCGGTGTACATAATTGCCTGCCGCACAGCCACGGGTCGCAGGGATGCTGTGCCTATCATCGTAGTACTCTGACCCGGCATTACAAGGAACCGGTGATGGCCGGCAGCAGCTCGTTCACCGAAGGGTCGGCCGTTTTCGGCGGCCAGGCGAACCTGTTACAGGCCATCACCAACATGTTCGCGATGTATAACCCGGATATCATTGCCGTTCACACCACTTGTCTTTCGGAGACAATTGGCGATGACATCGTCCAGATTATTTCCAAAGCGCGCGAGGAAGGCAAAGTCCCCCCCGGCAAGCATATTATCCACGCTAACACGCCAAGTTACATCGGCTCGCACGTGACCGGTTTTTCCAGCATGGTGAAAGGCATCGTCACTTATCTCGCCGAGACCACCGGCCGCAAGCGTAACCAGGTAAATATCATACCGGGTTGGGTGGAACCGAGCGACATGCGGGAACTCCGGCGTCTGGCCCGCGCCATGGGCGTCAATCCGAATATCTTCCCGGACACTTCCGATGTGATGGACGCTCCGCAAACCGGAAGTCACGAGTTTTACCCCAGAGGCGGCGCGCCCGTCGAGGAGATACGCCACGCGGGCGACAGCCGCTCAACGCTGGCCCTGGGCCCGACCGCTTCCGAAGCCGCCGCGCTGGCGCTCGAAGAGAAGTGCGCGGTTCGTTCCGAAGTGCTGGAGCTGCCTATCGGACTGCTGGCCACGGACCGTTTCATCAACGCGCTGCGCCATCGCTCCGGCATCCGGGTGCCTGGATTCATTACCGACGAGCGGGGCCGCCTGGTGGACATGATCGCGGATATGCATCAGTACTTCTACCGCAAACGCGTGGCGCTGTTCGGCGATCCGGACCAACTCGTTTCGCTCACCGAGTTTTTGGTGACGCTCGACATGCGTCCGGTCTACATCGTGACCGGCACGCCGGGCAAGCGTTTCGAGGCGCGCATCCGCGAAGCGCTCGGCGATTCCGTCCCCGAAGCGCAAATCCGGCAGGGAGCCCAAGCCGACATGTTCCTCTTGCATCAGATGATCAAGAGAGAAGGCGTGGACCTGCTGATCGGCAACACCTATGGGAAATACATTGCGCGCGACGAAGATATTCCGTTCGTGCGTTTCGGATTCCCTATTATCGACCGCGTGGGCCACTCCTACTTTCCGACCGTGGCGTACATGGGCGGCATGCGGCTCGCCGAGAAGATTCTTAGCGTCATCATGGACCGTCAGGACCGCAACGCTCCCGAGGAACAGTTCGAATTGACGATGTAACCCGGCTACGGTGAAACCACCATGAAGATCCTCGAAGAACGCAAGCCGCAGGTCTATCGAAAGGGCGCCGAGCCCTTCCAACTCGACTGCAACAAGCAGAGCGTGGCGGGCTCGGTGAGCCAGCGGGCGTGCGTCTTCTGCGGGTCGCGCGTGGTGCTTTATCCGATTGCCGACGCCCTGCATTTAGTTCACGGGCCGCTCGGTTGCGCCTCTTATACCTGGGACATTCGCGGCGCGCTTTCTTCCGGTCCGCAGTTGCATCGCCTGAGCTTCTCGACCGATCTGCGCGAGATGGACGTGATTCAGGGCGGTGAGAAGAAGCTCGCCAAGGCGCTCTGCCAGCTCATCGATCTGCACCACCCGAAGGCGGCGTTCGTGTATTCCACTTGCATCGTCGGTGTCATCGGCGACGACGTAGAAGCGGTATGCCGCCAGGTCAGCGCGGTGAAGGCCATCCCCGTGCTGCCGGTCCATTCCGAGGGCTTCAAGGGCACCAAGCGCGATGGTTATCGCGCGGCTTGCGAAGCGCTGCTGCGGCTTGTGGGGACGGGTTCCACGGAAGGCATCAGCCCCGTCAGCGTCAACATCCTCGGCGATTTCAACCTGGCCGGCGAAGTGTGGATCATCCGCGATTATTTCGAAAAGATGGGCGTGGAAGTGGTGGCGACCATCACCGGCGATGGCCGCATTGACGACATCCGCCGCGCGCACGGAGCGGCGCTCAATCTGGTGCAGTGCTCCGGCTCCATGACTCACTTAGCCAAACAGCTTCAGGAAAAGAACGGCATCCCTTACAAGAGAGTCTCGTATTTCGGCATCGAGGATATGGCGCAGGCGCTTTACGATACTGCCACGTTCTTTGCCGATAAGTCTCCCGGCATCGTGGGAAGAACCGCCGCTCTGGTAAGCGGCGAGTTAGCCACCATCATGCCGCAGATTGCGCTATATCGCTGCAAGCTGGAAGGCCGTAAGGCCGCGGTGTATGTGGGTGGCGCGTTCAAAGCCTTCTCATTGGTGCGCGCCTTGCGCCAGTTGGGCATGGATACCGTGATGGTTGGTTCGCAGACAGGGCTGCGCGAGGATTATGACGAGTTGCGCGAGTTGTGCGACGAAGACACCATCATCGTCGACGACTCGAACCCGCTGGAGCTGTCTTCGTTCCTGCAGGAAAAGCGAGTGGACCTTTTCATCGGCGGCGTAAAAGAGCGGCCCATCGCCTACAAGTTGGGCGTCGGTTTCTGCGATCACAATCACGAGCGCAAAGAACCGCTGGCCGGGTTTCGCGGCATGCTAAATTTCGCGCGCGAAGTATATAACACGGTGGCCAGCCCGGTGTGGAAGCTCACGCCACGCGGCGCTCAGGGGCAACGGTCATGACCGCAATGATCGAACCAATGGCGGCTACGCGCAATGCTTGTAAGTTGTGCGCGCCGCTGGGCGCCTGTCTGGCGCTGCGCGGCGTGGCGGGCGCGGTGCCCTTTTTACACGGTTCGCAGGGCTGCGCCACTTATATCCGCCGCTACTTGATTTCGCATTTTCGCGAGCCCGTCGATATCGCCGTTTCCGGCTTCAGTGAAGCCACCACCGTGTTCGGCGGCGGCGACAACCTTCGCAGCGGCTTGAATAACCTGGCGCGCCAGTATCATCCGGAACTGATCGGCATCGCCACCACTTGTCTACCCGAGACGATTGGCGAGGATGTGGGCCACCTGTTGCACGATTTCCATCCCGAGGGCGACACGCTGTTCCGCACCGTTCACGTTTCGACGCCGAGCTATCGCGGCACTCACGTGGATGGCTTTCACGACACGGTGAAAGCACTGGTGGAGCAATTAGCCGAAGGCGGCCCCGCCGACGGCCGCATCAACGTCTTCCCCGGCATGGTTTCGCCGGCGGACTTGCGCTACCTCAAAGAAGTGTTTGACGATTTCGGCCTCGTACCCATCCTGCTGCCCGATTACTCGGATACGCTGGACGGCCCACAGCTCGAGGAATACCAGAACATTCCCGCCGGCGGAACGCCCGTGGCGGACCTCTGTGCCATGGGATGCGCGCGCGCCAGCCTGGAAATGGGACGCACCATTGCGGACACCGGAACCGCGGCGGCGTCACTGGAGAGTAAGTGCGGAGTAACTCGCCGCAAGCTCGGCTGGCCGGTGGGCGTGCTCGAAAGCGATCGCTTCTTCGCCACGTTGTCGGAATTGAGCGGCCGTCCGACGCCGGAAAGGCACGCCAAGGAGCGCGGCCGCCTGGTGGATTCTTACGTCGACGCTCATAAGTATGTCTTCGGCCGCCGCGCCATCGTATTCGGCGAAGAAGACTTGGTTGTGGGACTCACTGCCTTTCTCGCCGAGATCGGCGTGCAGCCGGTGCTGTGTGCGTCGGGCGGCGAGAGCGGCCGGCTGGTGGAAGCCGTTAGATCGGTGGCGGGCGATGCCGTCGAGGACATCGTCGTAAAGGAGGGGATGGATTTCGCCACCATGGGCGAGGTGGCGCGCGGCCTGGCGCCCGATTTCCTGATCGGCAGCAGCAAAGGCTACAGCGTCGCCCGCGAGCTCGACGTTCCCTTGATTCGCGTTGGCTTCCCCATTCACGATCGCATCGGCGGCCAGCGCATTTTGCATCTCGGCTACCGCGGCGCGCAGCAGTTATTCGACGCGGTGACCAATACCTTACTGGCGCGCGCGCAGGAGCGCTCCCCGGTTGGTTACAGCTATCAATGATGGAGGCGCGATGACTCTGGACCTCACTCAACACCCGTGCTTCAACGAGGCAGCGCGAGAGACTGCCGCGCGGATTCACCTACCCGTGGCGCCACGCTGCAACGTGCAGTGCAACTTTTGCGACCGGAAGTACGATTGCCTCAACGAGAGCCGTCCCGGCGTGACCAGCGCCGTCCTCACGCCGCAACAAGCGGTTTATTACCTGGACCGCGCAATGGAAGTCTCGCCGGAGATCCGCGTGGTGGGAATCGCCGGACCGGGCGATCCGTTCGCTAGTCCGGAACCGACGCTGGAGACGCTCCGCCTGGTGCGCAATCGCTATCCGGAAATGCTGTTGTGCGTGGCCAGCAACGGGCTGGAAGTCGCAACCCACGCCGACGAACTTGCGAAACTCCAGGTGAGCCACGTCACGCTCACGGTGAACGCGGTTGATGCGGCGATTGGCGCGCAGATCTACGCCTGGGTCCGCGCCGGTACGCGGATACTGCGCGGTGTGGACGGCGCCGCGGCGCTGCTCGAACGGCAGCGGCTCGCGATTGTGGAACTCAAGCGTCACGGCATCACGGTCAAGATCAACACCATCGTCATGCCTGGCATCAACGACGAACATGCCGTCGCGGTGGCTCGCGAAGTGGCCGGCCTGGGCGCGAACATCATGAACGCGATTCCGCTCTACCCGGTCGCGGGCACGCCGTTCGAATCGATCGGCGAAATCGATCACCACGAACTCGCCGAACTGCGCCAGCACACAGCGGAGTTTCTGCCGCAGATGTTGCATTGCACGCGATGCCGCGCCGACGCCGTGGGACTGCTGGGCGCGCCGCAATCGCAGACTCTGGTCGAGCTGCTGCAAACCACCGCCGCCGGTCCCGTCAATCCGAACGAGCGGCGCCCGTACGTCGCACTGACCAGCCACGAAGGAGCGCTGATCAACCAACATGTTGGCGAGGCCTCCCTGATTTGGGTATTCGAACCACAGCCCGACGGTCCGCCCGCGCTGATCGAAACGCGCGAGGCACCCGACTCAGGCGGCGGCCTGGCCCGCTGGGACAAACTGGCCGACGTGCTCGAAGATTGCAAGGCCGTATTCACCAGCGCGGTCGGAAAGACGCCGCGGCGGATTCTCGAACAGCGCGGAATCAAGGTCATCGAGGCGGTGGGCGTGGCGTCGGACGCCATCTCGGCGTGGAACCGCACCGGTCAGGTCCCACGCGGAATGCAGAAGCTGTTCCAGGGCTGCGGCGGTTGCTCGGGTACCGGAACGGGTTGTGGATAGAGAGGCAGGAGAGTTCAAAATGGAAAAGCCAAAACATCACGTCTTCGTTTGCGGGAGCTTCCGCGTCGCGGGAGATCCCAAAGGAATCTGCCATCGCAAGGATTCGGGCGCGCTCGTCGGCTACTTGGAATCCGAAGTGTCGGACCGCGGCCTGGACGGCGTTACGGTGTCGGCTGCCGGCTGTCTGAAGCTGTGCGAACAAGGGCCCATCGTGGTGGTCTACCCGGAAGGCCACTGGTACGGAAAAATGGACGAGGACCGGATCGACCAGATGCTGGATGCGCTCGAAGAGGGCAAACCCGCCGAGGCGCTTCTGATCTCCTGAGCGGCAATGGCGTACGCGAGAGTCCACATCATCGACAGCACGCTACGCGATGGCGAACAGGCGCCGGGCGTGGTGTTCTCGCGCGCCGATAAGCTGGAAATCGCAGCCGCCATCATCGCGGTGGGAGTTCCCGAATTGGAAGCCGGAACGCCCGCCATCGATGAAGAGGAGCGCGCCGATCTCCACGCCATCGTCGATTTGCGCCTGCCCTGCCGCATTACCGCGTGGTGCCGCGCCACGGCGCAGGATCTCGAATACGCCGAAAGATGTGCGGTCGAATCGGTGCACGTCTCCTTTCCCGTGTCTCCCATTCTCTTCGGCGTTCTGGGCAAAGATGAGCAATGGCTGTGGAACGCTCTTCCTGAGCTCGTCGCGCGGGCACGCGCCCGGTTCCGCTACGTTTCCGTGGGTGCGCAAGATGCTTCACGCGCGAAGAAGACGCTGCTCGATCGATTCGTCCTCGCCGCCAGGGATGCCGGCGCGGACCGCGTGCGTGTGGCCGACACTGTCGGCATCTGGAACCCGCGCCAGGCGTGGTGTTCGTTTCGCAGGCTGCGGAAGATTGCGGGAAGCCGGCTCTCGCTCGAGTTCCACGGCCACAACGATCTTGGCATGGCTACCGCCAACACCGCCTCCGCCATCGAAGGCAGCGCCGATGCGGCCAGCGTCACCGTCAACGGCTTGGGAGAGCGGGCCGGCAACGCTCCGCTGGAAGAGGTCGCCATGGCTATCGGTCACACGCTCGGAAGGGATGCCGGGATTGACACATCGCGGCTGAACTCTCTCTGCGAACTGGTGGCGAACCGCGCCCGCCGGCCGATCCACCGCGCCAAGCCGATCACCGGCGCGGACGCATTCCGCCATGAATCCGGCATCCACACCGCCGCGCTGCTGAAGAACCCCGCCGCTTACCAGCCGTTTCCCAGCCAGAAAGTGGGCCGCGCGCCGGCGGATTTCGCGATTGGCAAGCATTCCGGATCGGCCGGTGTGCGCGCCAGTCTGCAGGCTGGCGGCATTTCCGTGCCCGCGTTGCTCTGCGCGGAAATCGTCTCGGCGGTGCGCCGATTGTCCAGGGCAAAAAAAGGCAGCGTAAGCACGCGCGAGCTGGCGGCAATCGCGCGACAATTGTCGCAGGACAGGAGACTGCACCAACATGCCGATATCCGCACGTAATCAACTGACTGGGCGCATCACCGAGATTCACTTGGGCGAGGTGATGGCCCATGTTTCGCTACGCGTCGGCAAGAACGTGATCGAAAGCGTGATCACGCGCCGCAGCGCCGAACAACTGGGCCTGAAAAAAGGAGACACGGTGACGGCGATCATCAAATCGACAGAAGTGATGTTGATGAAGGATGGTGGTTAATCTGACGAACAAAGAGGCGCTCTACAACTTCCTTTCGTTTTTCAGCGGTGCTCACTATGCTTCGCCGCAGGCTATAACCGCGACGATCGGCTTTCACTTTTGGTCTAGAACGCATAGCCCAGAATCAACGCTCCTCAACAGTGGTTGTGTCTGGTAAGCCATGGTATCGGCTATCTGATTAGCCAGAGATGAAAATGACATGAAAGCATCAAGTGTTGACAGCCTAACTCACCACGACAGATAGATCACTCACGAAGTCCGCCGACGTCATCGCCCATCAGGCTACTTTATTGCGTAGATTCAAAACTCAATTGCCGCCCTTACGCCTCCTTTATGCCTTCCTAATACGGCATCGGTCATAATCCCATTCCAGAAGCACTCAAGCTGGCCTCTTCGTTGAGGTCTCTATTCAAGTCCGTCAACATCGAGTAACGTCGGTCCAACGTAGTGGGTATCTCTACGTTTACTCTGGTCCGAACAAGGAGCTGTCAAATGAACTCACAAACGATTAGAACGGTTAAACACTTGCCCTTTGCGGTCTGTGCGTTCGGGTGCATGTTGATCATGTCAGCGACGAACCTGAAGGCGCAGTCCACCTTCGGAAGCGTCCGTGGCGTCACACAGGATCAGACCGGTAGCGTCCTCCCACAGGTGCAGATCACCTTGCACAATCTGGATGAGAATACGGAGGCCGTCGCGCTCAGTGACGGGGCGGGAAACTTCCTGTTTGAAAATGTTAGGCCGGGGCATTACCGCCTGGCGGGCGCGAAAGAGGGCTTCGCCGTAGCCATAGTCGACAAACTGGAGCTGACGGCCAGACAGGACGTTCGTCTGGATCTAAAGTTTGCCGTGGCCGCCACGAGTCAGCAGATCGATGTGACTGCGGGGACCGTGGCTGTGAATACCGAAAACGCCACTCTTACCGATTCCAAGGACAATACAGACATAAGTCAGCTACCGATCAACTCCCGAAGCGTGTCGTCCAGCCCTCTGGCTGCTCTCGCCGTATCCGCCTCCGTGACCACGGACTCGCAGGGGAATATTGCCGTGGGCGGCGCGACGTCGTCGCAGACGGGCTTCTCCGTGGATGGAATTTCGACGGCGAGCGTGCGTTTCAACGGCTCGCTGCAGGACGCCTACCCATCCATGGAAAACATCGCCGAGATGAAAGTCACGGCGTTCAACAATAACGCGGAATTCGCCCAGATCGGCGACGTGACCTTTATCACGAAGAGCGGAACCAATCAGTTGCACGGCAGCGCGTTCGAGTATTTTCAGGATGGCAGCCTGGATGCCAACGTTCTCAATTTCTCGACCAAGGCGCCGCGGACCTTTAACACCTTTGGCGGCAGCTTGGGCGGCCCCGTGACAATCCCCAAGCTATACAACGAAAGAGACAAAGCGTTTTTCTTCGTGGATTATGAGGGGAACCGAAAAACCCAGTCTTACCCGGAGCAGCTTCTTGTTCCCACCGAAGCGGAGAGAAACGGCAATCTGAATGCCCTCGTGGCAGGTCTTGGGAACGGTCCTTTGATGGATCCCTTCACCGGCGCGGCGTTCCCGAATAACACAATCCCGACCGGCACGTGCCCGGACTGTATCAATCCCGTAGCACAAGCGACGCTGAATTACTATCCTCTGCCGAACGCCAACCTGGGTGTCCTTAACCCCTCGTACAACTATCAGACTCTGGTGCCGAACCCATCGCATTCCAACGCGTTCGATGGCCGGCTCGATTACAACATTAACGCCAAACAGCAGCTCTATGTCCGCTTTAGCGCGAAGAACGCATTTTACACCGAGTCTAATAACGCCGGCGTCATTTCACCCGCAAGCGACTTTCTGCCGAGTGACGGAGCTAACGATCGGAACCGCAGCCTGGTGGTTTCCTACAACTATGCGATCACCCCGGCTTTACTGAACGAGTTTCGTTTCGGTTTCACGAATTATGACGAAAACGACACCTTCCCAATCCAAGGAGCCCAGGCCCTTTCTCAACTTGGGCTGGTTTTCGATCATGCAGTGAATATTGCCGCGCATCCCACCAGCGACGCCTTCCCGACCTTCAATTTCGCCGACGGCACCGTTACCTCGATCGGGCAAGACCGGGTTGGACCAACCGTTTCGGGAAACACCCAGTTCACCGACAACCTGACCCGTATCATGGGCAAGCATACGTTTCGATTTGGAGTGGACGTGCGCCGAGAGCGTTTCAACGCCCTCATGTACTACCTGCCGTCCGACGACTATGGCGACTTCACCTTCAGCGGCACGCTGACCAACTACTCGCTTGGCGATTTTCTGATTGGCATGCCGAACCCGTCTTACTTCGCGGTGACGGGCCCACAGATGAATGCAAACACCCAGCAATGGGGCGTATACGGCCAGGACGAATGGCAGGTGAACAGCCATCTCACGCTCAATTTCGGGCTACGCTGGGAATTGCTTCCGCCGTTCGAGGAAAGCAATGGCGATATAGCTACCTTTCTGAACACGCCGAACAGCGTGACTGTCGTCGTTCCGGACAAGTTCTATCCCTTTATCGCAAACAATCCCGTCTACCAGCAGATCTACACTGGCTTTCTTCAAGGATTCAATGCATGTTCGCTACCGGGTAAGACCTCTTCGCTCCCATGTTCGAACATCGAGACGGCGAGCCAGGCGGGGATTCCTCAAGGCCTTCGGGATTGGAATTGGCATGATTTCGACCCGCGCGTGAGCATAGCCTACCGTCCGTTCGACAACAAGACCGTCATTCGCGCCGGCTTTGGCATCTATACCATGACGACTCTCGGTCCCATGTCTTTCAACAGTGGCATCATCGCCCTCTCGGATCTACTCACCTTCAACAATTCCGTCACGAACGGTGTTGCGGCGTTCCAGTTTCCGCAAACGTCCCCTCCGGGCGCTGCGGCAACTTTAGGCGGCGGCGATTTCGAGGAGGGAAACAATCCGCACTGGAAGGATCCTTCGTCGGCGCAATGGAACTTGACCGTGGAACGGGAATTGACACCCAACACGACGGTCCGGTTGAGCTACACCGGCCAAGGCAGCTACCATCTTCCCATCACGGTAGACCTGAACCAAATTGCGCCGAGCGCGACCCCCTACAACATTCCGAACAACGGATACTCAGTCGTCGATCCCCGCGCCCCCTACCAGAACTGGCTTCTGTTGATGCAATCGGAAAGCATCGGCAACCAAAACTATGAGTCGGGTATCGCGGAATTCACCCATCGAGTGTCGCATGGGCTCACGTTCCAGGCTAACTACACCTTTACGAAGAATATCAGCGACGCGCAAGGCAGCGACGCGCCAACCGCATACGCAGGCGAAGAGCCCTATGCGGTGGAGATTGCCAACCGCTACGACATTGGGTACGATCGCGGCAACGTGGTGGGAATGCCCTCGCAACGCTTCCTGCTGACCGGCTCGTACCAACTGCCGTTCGGAACCGGCCGGACCTGGCTGAACCAATCGGGCCGCATCGTGAACGCCGTTCTGGGAGGCTGGAATCTCAGCATGGTAACCACGATCCAATCCGGCCAGTGGCTGACGGCCACGATGCCGGCAGCCGACGATCAATCGAACACGGATATGATCGAGCGAAACACTGGCGGGGCCATCGCGCGCCCGGATTGCGTGGGAAACCCATACGCAGACCAGACTTCTCAAAACTTCTTCAACATCAATGCCTTCGCTCTGCCGCCGGCCAACGCAGGGCGGTTTGGGAGCTGCGGCGTCGGTAACTTGCAGGGTCCTGGCATGATCACCGTGAACACGGGTATAGCCAAGCGCTTCAACTTTGGGGAGCGGGCCCATCTCCGCTTCGAAGCGACGTTCACAAACGTCTTGAATCACACCAATTTCGCGCCGCCCGCAATGAACGTCGGCGACCCCTCTACCTTCGGGGTCCTGCAAGCCGCACTGCCGCAAGGTGCGGCAGGCAATCGTACGGGGCAAGTCGCGTTGCGGGTCGACTTCTGAGGACGTCAAATTGTGTCGGCGCGCTCTGTGGCCGCGCGCCGCGGGCTGGATATGTCACGACAGTCTTGCAGTTTTTGCGGACGGCGCGGTACGCGGGCACGGCTGCCGCGCGGCTGGAAGGTTCACGGCAATGCGATTCTCTGCATGCAGTGCCGGCGCGAGAGATACAGGCTCAGGTCGATTACCATGCAGGTTGTGGAGTCCATTGGGGCTGCCTGGCGGGATTTACGTACTGCGCTAGGAGGGTCCTGGCGTCGCGCGACGCTCGGTGACGGCGCCTGGGAAGCGAGGATTCAGGAGGGCCGGCCCGTGGTTCGCGTGCTCATCAGGGAGCGGTGGTGGGATCTACGCCTCAAGAGTGCCGCCTGGACGGGCGGGCAAAGGGCCGCTTACGAGAAACTCGCATTTGGCGAGGCGGCCGGGGAACTCTTGGTGTATCGTGTACCGACAGAAGATCCCAGCCAACGATTCGAGATTATGTGCCGGATGGTAGTATGGCTACCCCGCGAGCGAATGCGGAATACAGAGGAGCCGCACGACGCATTTCGGATTGGTCGAGTCGGCTCGCTGATGTAGGATCACCGATCTGCGAGAGCCATTCATGCGGACCGCATAGGCTGCCGGTCGCGGGATGCCGCGTCAAGAGGTCGTAGAGAAAGAATAAAGAATTCATGATGACGATTGTCCGGCCGACTTGGACCTGCTAAAATCCGCAACAAAATGCGGGCAATAAAAACTCCTGATCGATATTCAGATCTATTGCTGGCGGATGTGGGCGGAAATCTCAGTACTTCTCATGTTCGTCCCTATGGACACCTGCCAGCAGCCTATGCCGAGGTACCGAATACGATTCAGCTCGACCAGGCGACGTTGTACTTCGAGCGAACACCCGATACAGTCCAGACGGACCATTTCGACTGGGGTTTCCGGCTGACCAATCTGTACGAGGACCTTCAGAAAGACGGGCCGAGAACGAGGCCGAGCGGTCTGCGCCGAAGGGCGGGATCGCAGCAATCGCACAGGCCTGTGCCCATGAAGGCAGGTCCAGAGCCGCTACGGGTTCAACCAGTGGAGGATCATGGCGAGGATCATCAGCAGAAGGGCGAGCGCAGTGGTTTTCACCGGAGCGCGGGCTGTAGCCGGCAAGCGGAGCCGGCACGATGACAATGGTCTGCACCGGGTCCGGGTCACCGCCGAGGTCCTGCGCTGCGACGATCTGAGTTTTGCTTGCATGCGTGGGATGGAATGATGAGTCCCCCAAAGGCTGGCGACAGTAAGGTGGATAGCCAAAGGGAAACACCACATTCCGCTGGGTCCGCGCCGACGGCCATGCGAATGCCGATTTCGCGTGTGCGGCGGCTCGGTCTAGTTCCGCCGTTTCCATAGATAGGACAAAGTCTACACTCAGAACGTTTCAATTGGATTCCAATTTCAATCCCGCGCTCCCGGTAGCGGGGCACGCGCCGGGTGCGGCGCGCCAATCTTCACGTCTCAGTCACGCGAGTGAAAACATGACTGGTGCCAAATGTTCTTATGAGGACGATTCGCACATCTCTGAAGGCGGCCCATTCCGTGGATTGCCTTTGGCGCGCGGCCGACTCGCGGGAATGCACCGTGTGCCTGTGCAGCGATACCGCTGTCCGGTAGCCTCGGGTTGCGGCCGGCGCGGCGGCAAGTGGAAAAGCAGTCCTGGAATTAGGTCCTTGACGAAGTGTATGAGGGCTATGGAAGCAATCTTGTGTCAGCCTGACGAGGCGACGGTATGGCACGCCGCAGCGACGGTGATCACTCGCCCGTGGAAGACTTTCGTGGTCGATTGGAATTGGAAGGCGGCGCTGCTCAGCGCGTCGTTTCGCGGCGTCCTCTTCCTGTTCGTGGCTGTGCCGCGCGGGCCGGGCGCCATGCGCATGGTATGGATCGAACTGATATTCCGCGTGATGGTAGGTGGCTTCTGGGGATCGCTTCTACAAGCGTTTCGCGTCGCACGTCCGGCTTGGCTGGCGGGCCTGCTGGCCGCCGTGCTGCTGCCCGCGGCGGCGCACATTCTCGAATATCTCGCGCTCCAGGCCGGACACGCCACGCACATCGGCGCCGGCATGGTGGTTTCGATCGCGGTCAGCGTGGGGTCGCTGCTGCTGAACTGGTTTTTGATGCGCAAGGGTGTGCTGATCACCGGTGACGGATCCGGCTCACTCGGCGCCGACCTGCGGCGTCTGCCGCGCCTGCTGGCGGCATTCTTCCTGGCGCCGGGCGCCGCGCTCGGTCGCGCCGTCCGCGGGAGATCGCGATGAGCATCAAGACGATTCACCTTACCAACAACTGGCACGCCGAAAGCGGAGGCGTGGCCACCTTCTACCGCCAAATGCTGGATGCTGCCGAGCGCCGTGGCCGCTTGATGCGGCTGGTGGTGCCGGCTGCGGCCAGCACGGTGGAAGAACATGGCCGCTTTGGCCGCATCTATCATGTGGCTGGCACGCCTGCCCCGCTCAGCCCGGAATATTGGATGATGATGCCGGGGCAGTACTTGTGGCCCCGCTCGCCGCTGCGGCGCATCCTGGCCGAGGAGCGCGCCGACTTGGTGGAGTGCTGCGACAAGTACACTCTCAACTACCTGGCCGCGCTGCTGCGCCGCGGCTGGCTATTGGGCCGCGACTACCGGCCGGCCGTGATCGGCTTGAGCTGCGAACGCATGGATCGCAACATGGCGCTGTACCTTTCCTCCTCGCGGGGCGCGCTCAGCTTTTGCCGCCATTACATGAAGTGGCTGCATTTCCCGATGTTCGATCATCACATTGCCGTATCGCCGCTGGCCGCCGATGAGTTGCGCGCCGCGGCCCGCGGCCACATGGTCCGGCGCGGCGTGTGGGTGCGCCCGATGGGCGCCGATTGCGGCCTTTTCTCGCCCGCGCGACGCACCGCCGCCACGCGGGCGTGGATCGAAAGGCTGACCGGCGCGCCGGAAGGCAGCCTGCTGCTGCTCTACGCCGGCAGGCTGGCGCCGGAAAAGAACCTGCAACTGCTACTGGACACCATGGTGCAACTGGAATTGGACGGTCCCGGCGCGTTCCACCTGGTGGTGGCCGGCGACGGCCCCGGACGCGCGGAGTTCGAGCGTCAATGCGAACGGCTGCTGCCGGGCGCCGTGCGGATGCTCGGCTACGTCCGGGACCGCGAGATGCTGGCTGACATTTACGCCAGCAGCGATGTATTCGTGCATCCCAACCCTTGCGAACCGTTCGGCATCGCTCCGCTGGAGGCAATGGCCTCGGGGCTGGCCGTGGTAGCGCCCGATGAAGGCGGCGTGACTTGCTACGCCCACAGCGCCAACGCCTGGCTGACGAACCCGGATGCAGCCTCATTCGCAGCCGCCGTTCGCGCCATTGCCGCGGACCCGCAAGCCGCCGCTCGAAGACGCGAGGCTGCGCGCGCCACGGCGGAGGAGCTCGACTGGAGCCACGTCACCGACGGATTCTTCGATCTCTACGATCAACTTCACGCTCTGGTTTGCGAGGGGGCATCGCAGCCAGCGCTCGCTCCGGAGTTTTATTCCACACCCGGCGACCGGTGGGGGTACGAGACGTGATGACGCATCATGCAGGACCAACGGCTGACTGTTCGCGACTTATAAGGCGACGCGAATGGGCCAAACTGCTGGTGGGCGCGGCACTGTTTGCGGCGGCCCGGTCAAATGGTCACGCCGCCGGCTTGTCATGGGACACGCCGGCCCGCGGCGGTGCGGGCGCCGAGCATCGGTACCGTGTGGATGCGCAGGTCGCGCTGTTTTCGGTGCCGCTGCTGCGGCGCGCCGGGGTGGGCGCGGGTACTGCAGCATGGCGGGAATCGAGTGGAGATGACGGCACAATGCGGGTTCTCGAGTTCGCGGCATATTCGCTTCCCGAGCGCGCCGCCGGATTGAACCGCCTCGGGTTTATCGAGGAGAGGATCAGGCTGGCTGACGCCGGCATGGCCGAGGCCATTTATTTCGGTCTGATGACTGCATCGTCCGAAGAAAGCGCCGACGAAGCTCGTAAGGCGCTCCATTCCACTGCCAGCCAGGTGGCGTACACGGCGGTGGACGCGCGCATCCAAAGTCATTCCACGGAAACCGCGACCGCCCATTTCATGGCAGCGTCGGCGCTCTCGGCGGGCCACCGCACGCAGTTGGAGCGCATGGCGCGCCAGGCTCTAGCCGCGGCTCCTCGCGAATCGGTGGGCCTCACTCCAGGTGGCGAGACGCCGCCCTTTCTCCAAGCCATGGCCCAATTGCTGCGGCAGCCGAACGGCGGCGAAAGCCAGTACATTTACAATGGCCGTCTTTATCGCCTGCGGCTGCGGCGCGCGGCCGACCCAAAGGCAGGCGAGTACTTTCGCAAGCGCGGCCTGGCGTCGGGCCCCGTCATCGCAGTGGACGGCAAACTGCAGCGCGCCAGTGGCGGCAAACCGATCGACTTCCGGTTGTGGGTGGATGAGTCCGCCGCGCATCCCATACCGCTGCGCATCGAGTATCAGCCCAAGTCATACCTGAGACTGGCATTCGAAGCGGAGTCGTGAGCTTCGCAAAACGCGTCACGCCGACACCCAGGCTGTGGGATTGTCCCGTTTTCCAAGAGCCGCGCGTTCCGCGCGTTTCGGCGGATTGTTGCCAAGGGCCGATAGGGATATGCTGGTGAGGAGGCCGCGATGGGCGTGTTCGGACACTGCGCGGTGGGTTTGGCGGCCAAGCCTCTGTGTCCGAAAGTGCCACTCGGCGTTCTGCTTTTGGCCGCGCTGGCGCTCGATATTCTGGCCATTTTGTTCAGCATCGCCGGCTTCGAAAGCGGCGCGAAAGGGATCCCGTGGTCGCACGGCCTCTTGATGTCGGTGCTGTGGTCCGGGGCGGCCGCTCTCGCTGGCTCACGAATTTTTCACAGCGCACGCGCTGGAGCGATGATCGGGCTTGTTGTTTTGAGCCACTGGCTTCTGGACTTGGTCTCCCATCCCATCCCGTTCTCGAGTTTCTCCTGGCAGCGGTGGCAATGGAGCTTCGGCCACCCCCTGCCCCCAGACCTGCCGCTGCTTTTCGCCGGCTCGCCGAAAGTGGGACTCGGCTTATACAACATGATCAGCGCCGTGGAAGCGACGGCATTGGAGCTGGGGATGCTCCTATTAGGCTTCGCGGTGTACATGAGGTGGATCAGGCTCGCGGATCGATCCGATGTGGGCGCCACCGGATGAGTGACAGCGGTTGCCCGTTTCAGCCAGAGGCTTCAGGTGCGGAACGCCAGCGTTTCGGAGAACTTGTTCTGCAGGAACCGTCCGTTGGCGACCAGGGTTTCCGCGTCTCCCGCGAATGCACTGTGGGCGACGTCTTTCAACGAGGTATCGAGTACGGTGAGTTGATCGAGCAGGGTCTGGGAAGCCGTGCGGCCGTCCTTGAGCGTTTGCATTTGCGCGTAGAACTTCGGCAGCCGCAGGTATGCGCCAAGCGTATCGGGCAGGTAGCGGCGAACCGTTTCGACCACGGTGAACGAATCCTTGGCTGAGATAATGCCCCGGTCCCGCATTTCCCGCAGACGCGGAAGCAGCTCGCTTAACGTGCCCTGGATGCTACGCAGACGCCCCAGGCAGTCCTTGGGCAAGCCGCGGGCTACGCTATCCACCAGTTTGCGCACCTGTTGCGCCAGCATCTCGTTAGAGAGTTCGGTCTGCTCTGCGGTTCTGGCCAGGTCGCTCCGCGGCCAGCCGAGCACGCCCGCGCCGTAGAGACCGGCCACGATGGCAAACCACCAGACATGGATGATGCCGCCAAAGAACAGACCCAGGCCGCCGAGCGCCAGCAGACAGCCCACGATGTTGCCCGTGCTGTAAAGGAACAGTTGCAAGCGCCGCCGCATGCTTAGCGAACCAATCCCACGCCCTTTGCGGGTTTATTGATAGCCACGGATTTCCTTGAACACGGCCGCCAGCGTATTCGACCGGGAGTCGAAGAGCCGTCCGCCAGTGAGGTCGGCGAGCCGGCGCAGTTCTTCCGGGTTGCCTTCGCCGAACAAGATGGGAAACACAGGAATGCCGCGCACGCTATTGCCCTGGCTCCTATACCAGTCTTCGAATTCTGGCTGCGTGAGCCCGCGGTTGTTCTCCCCATCGGTCATCAGCACCACCGTATAGTAACGCTTGTCCGTTTCGCGGCTGCGCTCCTGGCCCAGTTCGACCAGCGCCTGCCGGATGCTGGAGTAGATCGCCGTATTCCCTCTGGCCGACAGCGGTTCGACGAACCGCGTAATCGCCGCGCGGGCCTTGGCGTTCTGTTCAGGCGTGGAACCCATCGGAAACAGTACGGTCTGAGCGGGCTCGGTGGAAAATGTGATGATGCCAACCTCTTCCCGGTTTTGGAACTTGGCGTAGCGCTCGCTTCCGATGGTTGCGCTCGAGGCCAGCATCAGCATGGACTGCTTCAGCCCGGCAATGCGTTCCCCTCCCATCGAACCTGAAAGGTCCAGCACATATCGGGAAGAACCGGGGATGCGAACATCCGAGAGAAAGTTATCGAGGAGCGCCGAAATGAGAGAGGCCTGACCGGGGAATGGGAGCTCGATCAGCGTACGTGCCGGTATTGCGGAAGCCATCACCGCGTCCGCATTTACGGGCCGGCGCAAGGTCAGCGCGGACATTTTGGACTGAAAGGCGGTGCTCCGCAGATAGGCCACCAGCCGGTCATAGTCGGCCCGCCGGGCGGCGTTCAACAGCATCAAAGGATAGTCGGCGGTGATGATGCCTTCCTTCGGATAGACCAGCGTGAGAGGCTCGGCAAGCTTGCCGTGCGCGTTCAAGGAGAGCAACATCGACTCGTAGTTGATAATGCCATCCACCTTGGACTGGTCCTGCTCGTAAATCTCGGCCAGCCATCCCGAGGAGCCGGAGGTGAGCCGCTGGCCCTTGAAGAAGTCGGCGAGGCGCGGATTCTTCAAGTCGGCCTCGGAGAGTGTGTCGGGATTCTTGGCGAGCGCGGCGGCGAGGCCGATGATGGCCGTCAGTCCGGTGTTGCTGGAAGTCGGGTTGGTCATACCGAAAGTGAACTTGCCGGCTCGCGCGGCGTCGGCAATGTCCTTCCAGGTCGGCTCGGCGGTGTCCCAGCCGAGAGCGTGCGCCTTGGACGCTTTCAGTCCCAGCAGAACCGGCGACAGCATGGTCTTGTCCTGCGCCAGGATGCGCCCCTTGAGGGCGTCGTTCATGGCCAGATACTTGCCATGCGAGACCCACAGGCCGTCAAACTGTCCGCCGCCGGCGATCTTATCCGCCGCGTCCAAAGTGCCTGAATAGGTAAAGACCAGATCGAGCCCCGTGGCCGCCCGGATGTCGGCTTTCAGGCCGGTCTCGATGTCTTTGAGCTCTGAGCCCGCGAGAAGCGCAAACGAGCCCGCCGGCGGCGCCTCCGAACCTTTCCGGCAGGAAGCAAACAGCAGTATCGCGGCTCCAGCCACCGCGATTAGGCGCTTGTTCATGGCTGCATTCCTCACAGGCTTACCGGACCGGAAGGAACGGCGGCCGAATCGGCCATGGCCTTTACTGCGGTTTCCTCGCGTTTCATGCGCGATTCACCCTCGGCGACGATGCCCTTCAGCAGCGTGATGTTGGCGCCGATAGATTCAATGTTCTTGGAGCGGAACTCGTCCATCTTGTCGAGGCTCTTGAAGACCGTGTCGAAGGAAGCCTTGAGCGTCTGCACGCCAATCAAAGGGTTGGTCTGAAACTCGACCACGCGGTCGACGTGATCGCCGAACATCCGGGCGGTGGACGCCATCAAGCCTTCAATCGCGGCCGAGCTTTGTTTTAGCGCGTCCATTACTTTCATCTGGTAGCCCTGGGCACGGGCCAGCGTCACGGCGATCGACAGGCTGGACATGCCGATGGTGGCCATGCGGTCGCATCCGTTCTGCAACTCGCGGCCGGTCTTGCGCAGGCCCTCCAGCATCTTGTAGCCGTTAATGCAAACCAGCATCTGCGTCTTCACGTCCATGCTGGCCTGGCGCGCATAAAACAAAACCTCCTGCTCAATCGCCTTGGCGCGCGCCGGGTCGGTGGTTTTGAGCTTGGCGATGGTGCGGGTGAGGGTCTCGTCCAGGCGTTCGACGAAGGTATCGACCGCTCGCAGCTTGACCATGGCTTCCAGCAGCTTGTTCATGGTGGCGAACAGCTCCTGGTCGTCGCGGGCCAATTGATCTTCCACGCCATAGATGTTGTCGATCAATTTGCGCAGCGATCCGCTGGCGCTATCGAAGCGGCGCAAATAGGCTTCCAGCCGCCGGCCGAACGGAATCATGCCGAGAATCTTGTGGGCCGAAAGCAAGTCCCCTTCCCTGCCGGGATCGAGCTCCACGAACAGGTCCCGCATCTCGTTCATGACCTTGAAAGCGGGGTTGTTGACCTCGCCAACGAAATCCCTGTCGAGGAACCTGCCGGTGAGCAGGGCGCTGTCGCCGATCTCTTTCCGGCCCAGCCGGAAGGCGCTGTCAACGCGCGCGCGAAAATCTCCCGAAGTCACATCCATGTGCAACAGATCGTCGATAAACTGGTCGGCCTGAGCCACCGCCGCGGTTTTGGTCTCTTCCTTCAAGGGAACCATCGCCAAAGCGGTATCCGGTTCTCTGACGGGTGTCATTGGCTCCGGCATGGTGAGCGAAAGCGGAGCAACCGGTTCTGCGAGCGTCGCGGTCTGCTGGGTATCTGGGGTCACGTTCAGAACTCCTTTATTGGGAAAGTGCCGAATCTATGCGATTAATGAGTTTCTCGAGGATGTCATAGCTGGGCGGGTCGATGACATCCACGATGGTTTGCGGAATGACCAGCTTCTTGGCTTTCACCGCCGCGAAAAGTTCCGTGTTGTCCTGGGTGCGAAAACCATAGCGCTGCGCGATGGCACTGACTTTCGGATTGGAAGTCATCACTTGCGCGAAGCGTGCGCCGTTGTCGGACAGCGCCACAATCGTATGCTTGGTCAGGATGGTAGGCACGGGGTACAACAATACCATGTCGGGATTCGGATTGGAGTGTGACAGCACGTACTCTAGAAACTGCTGTTCATAGATCATCACCAGCGGCGCTTTGCCAATCCCCATGGACGTGTAGTCCTCGAACGGCCCCGCCGAGCTGGACTCCTGAAAGCCTTGCTTGGAGAACAGCCGCACCATGCCGGCGGCCACCTTATCGGCGTCCGCTTCGTTGTCCACCACGTTGTTGCCATTGGCAATGTAAGCCGCCAGCGACAGATACATGGCTCCCGAATTGGATTTGCGAACGTCGGTGGAAGTGACTAAGACCGACTTACCCACGGCGTAAGAGGTATTGCCCGGCAGGTCTTTCCATCGCGTGCCTTTTTGCATCATGTCGACCAGCCTGGCCATGTCGACGATGTAGTCGGAACCGTCTTTGTGCGACACCAGGCCGGCGTTCTCGAGCACCGGGACCAGCGTTTTCCAACTGGCTACCGCCATCGGCGTGTAAAACGTCGCGAAGATCCGCTTGGAACCGGTGTTCTGGGAGATCTTTTCGGCGGCTGCGGCGCCGGCAGGATAAGCCACGTCGAAGCTTTTCAGATCCGGCCTGGTTGCGATTTCGCGAGAACCGGCTTTCTGCACCGTGATGGCGATTCCCTCGGCGTCCAGCACCTTGGCCAGTTCGGCGTCGTTGAGGAAGTTCTCTTTTTCGCTGCCGCTGAGAATCCTGACCGTGATGCGGTCCGCCGCGCTCTCGCTAGCCTTCCGCTCGCGCATGGAAAAGCGGATGGCAATCGCGACGCCAGCCAACAGAAGGATGGCGAGCAGAGGTCCAATGGCTTTACGGAGATTCATTCGTGTGCGGCTCCGGCCGCGAGTCGACGCTCGCGGTTTCAGACTGGGCCGACCGGCACGGCGCTTCACAAAGTTGGGATTCGCACCATGATAGCTTCTCAGTATTTATATTGGGTTACAGCGCTGGCGGGTCGCCGAGGTAGCGACCTTCCGCGAGGCCCCGCCGAGCCCGTTTATTGGAGGGTCACCAGGGCCTTGATCTCCCGCGCGGCAATCTCCTTCGGTAGGCGGGCGTACCCCAGGCTCTCCACCATCGCTTGTCCGTCGGTCAGGGCCCATCGCAGGAATCCTATCAGCGCCTTTCGCTGCGCGGCGTCGTGGGCCTGTTTCGGGATGAGCAGCCAGGTGAAGGTGGCGATGGGGTAGGCCGCGGCTCCGGGTGCGTCCGTGATGGAGACGCGGAAGTGATTGGGAATTCTCTCCGCCACAACAGCCGCCGCTGCGTTCAGGCTCACCAAGTCAGCTCTCACAAACACTCCGGAAGAGTTCCTGACACGGCCGAAAGCGATGCCGTTCTGGAGCGCAAATACAAGTTCCACGTAGCCGATGGAGTAGGGCGTCTGTTTTATCAAACCCGCCACGCCTTCGTTGTGATTGGCTGCCAGACCGGTGGGCCAGGACACTAATGTACCTTTGCCGACCCGTTGCCCCCACTCGGCGCTGATCTTGTTGAGGTAGTCCGTCCAGCAGTAAGTGGTGCCGCTCCCATCCTGCCGATGGACCACTGTGATGGAATTCGGCGGCAGATGCACTTGCGGATTGTCGCGGGCGATGAGGGGATCGTTCCAGCTCTTCACGGTGCCCAGGAAAATCCCGCTCAGCGCCTCGGGGCTGAACCTCAGCTCTTCGCGCAAGCCGGGGATGTTGTACGCCGGGACGGCAGCTCCCAGCACCGTCGGAAAATGCCAGATCTCGGTATGCAACTTGGTGAAAGCCTCAGTGAGTTGGTCTTCGTTCATCGGCGCGTCGGATGCGGCGAAATCGACCTGTCCAGCGAGAAGCCGCCGGACGCCTTCGCCCGACCCTACCGACGCGTAGTCGATTTCGATCCCGCGATGGAGCTTCTGGTAGGTATCGAACCACTGAGAATAGATTGGATACGGAAAGGTTGCGCCCGCTCCGCTGATGCTCTGGGCGGCAACGGCGTGCGCCAGCAAAGGCAGGAGCGCGACGGCAAGTTTCATGTTAGTCGGCATAATCTGTGGCTTCTTGTTGACGAAGAGGGGCGCAGATCAGGGGGAAGCACGATGTGCCGGCAGACTCTGGACCAACACCCTCGAAACGCCGCAACACCTGTTCGATCGCGGCATACAGAGCGGCGGGCCGAATCGGCTTGGAAATGTAGGCATCCATTCCCGCCTCCAGGCACTCTTTCCGATGGTCCGTCGTGGCGTTGGCGGTGAGTGCAATCACCGGAATATGGGCAGCCGTTTCGCGCTCCATCGCACGCAAACGCCGTGTGGCTTCCAATCCATCCATTTCGGGCATCTGCATGTCCATGAGAATAACTTCGAACCTATGCTCCTCCAACATCGCCAGCGCCTCCAGCCCATTGTTGGCGATTATCGGTCGAAGGCCGCGCTTCTTGAGCAGCCGCGCCGCCACCATCTGGTTCACCTGATTGTCCTCCGCCACCAGGACACGGAGCCCGGTGAGGCGGTCCTCACCGGCAAATCGGCCGTTTACGTGTTCGGCGGGACGCGCCGAAATCTCGGCTCGCGGGAAGGAAAGCGCAAAGGAGAACATACTGCCCTTGCCCGGCTCGCTCTCCACCGTGAGGGTGCCCCCCAGGAGACGAACCAGCCGCGAGCAGATGGCGAGCCCTAGACCGGTGCCGCCATATTTCCGGTTGATCGAGCCATCCGCCTGGCGGAACGGTTCGAAGATGATGTCCCGCTGATGAGCGGAAAGGCCAATCCCAGTGTCGGCTACGGAGATTACCAAGTGTGCGGCGTCGGAACCGGACCTGGCGGCATGCACTCGAAGGTGAACGCCCCCTCGTTCGGTGAACTTGATTCCGTTGTTCACCAGATTGAGTAGCACCTGCTGTAGGCGATGGCCGTCCCCGATCAAACGGTCCGGGATGGCGCTATCGACCTCGCAAGTGAGGCGCAGCGCTTTCTTACGAGCGGCCAGCTCCATCATTGTCGAGACGTTTCCGATGCACTCGCGGAGCGAAAACTCGGCGCGTTCCAATTCCAGTTGGCCCGCCTCCACCTTGGCAAAATCGAGAACATTGTCGACTACCGAGAGTAGGGCGTCGGCGCACGTGACGGCTACTTCGAGATCTTTCGCTTGTCTTTCGTCGAGGTTCGTATCCCTGATCAAGTGCAGCATACCCAAGACGCCATTGATGGGCGTGCGAATCTCGTGGCTCATATTGGCCAAGAATTCGCTCTTGGCCCGGTTGGCATCTTCCGCTCTGGCCTTCGCTGCATCCAATTGCGCGGTTCGCTCCGCGACTTTCCGGTCCAACCCCGCCAGCACGGCTCTCAGTTCGGCATTCAGTTGTTCGCGATCCGTCAGAGCCGACTGTAGTTGCGTGTACGAATCCGAGAGTTTTTCGGCGACCTTGCCGAACCCCTCCGCCAGGGCGGCGACTTCGTGGGGAGCGCCGTGCGGCAAAGTTACCTCCATCCCCCTGCGGTTATCGTGGGAGAACCGGTCGAACGCTATCCACAGAGCCTCCAGGGGCCGCGTCACGCTCAAGCTCAAAACGCGCGCCAACACCAGCGAAAGGGCGAACACCACGAGAAGGCAGAGAGAGGCCATCAGGTATTGGACTTCGGTCTGGAAGTAGATCTCCGAATCGGGCTCTTTCAGAAAAATTCGCCAGCCCGTCAGTCGCGAGAGTTGCGTGCCAACCAGGTACCGCGTCTTCGCGCCGGAACTGTCCGTGTCGTCGAGGCGGAACGTGCCATTTTCCGGTGCGACGTGGGCGGCCCTGAGCAGGGTCGAGCCTTCCAGCGATTCGAGCGGCATATACTGCTGCTCGCCGGCGGCGTGGACCACTTGTCCCGCTTCGTCCACGATGATCCCGGAAAACCTGTTTAGCTTCTCATTGTGTAAGTCGAAGGGGAAGGCGGAGATTCTCAGCGCACCCGCCACGATTGCACGAACCGCGCCCGCCCGTCCGAAGACGGGCGCCGTCACATAGATCACAGGTTCTGCGTGGACACGGTCCCACAGCACCTCGGAAACGACCGGCTTTCGGCTGGCGATGGTCTGCCGGAAGTATTCGCGGTCCTGGATGCGGCCCATCCCCAGAACGACGTGGTCCGCCGCGACGCCAGGCGACTCCGCGAGGACGGCTCCCGACCTTTCGATAACCGAAACGCTCTGAAAAGCGGGATAAGCCGAGTGCATATACCGCAAGCGGCGATCAAGCTGGTCGCCGTCGTGCGTTTCGCCCGGTCCCAACATTCCCGCCAACAATTGCACCCCCGATTGATGCCGAATGACGACTGCATCGACGTTCTGACCAACCGCCGCCGCGGCTTCCTGCATTTCCACGCGGGCGTCCCGGGTTTGCCGGGCCACGTAGAGGCTCCCGGTCACGATAGTGAGGAGCATCAAGGGAACGGTTGCGACCAGTATGAACCTCTGGGACAGGTGAGCGCGCAGCGTCAGCCGCGGCCGCGAGGTCGCGGCGCCGCCCCGGATTGGAACCAGCGCATTCACCAATTCGGCGAGGATTACATTCAGGAAACCGTTGAGTGGATAAGTTATGACAAGAACCCAACAGAGAGGCGAAGGATAATGCAGCCAGATCACGTAAATGACAACCAGCGCGGGTCCGCCGAGGATAGCCCAATAAAGGAGTTCCGCGAGCGGCGCCTGTATTCCCCGTTTGACCAGGATCCCGACTACCACGGCTTCCGCGACCAGCGTTGCCGCCCCGATTGGCGCTAATGCCGCAACTGCCGGGGCACACCCGATGAGGGCGACCAGGCCGCCTGCAATTGGCCCGTAGCGGAGGGCGGCCGCCAAGTAAGCGATCCCTCCGAAAAAGAGACGGACATCCGGGAGTATGGTTATTTTGCACAGATTGATCAAAATGCCAAGCGACGCGGCGGCGGCGCAGTATACGAGGGCACTTCGCAATGAGCGCGAGGAGTTCATTCCCACATGTTCAGTATCGGCCGCCTGGGAAGATTCTAGATGAATAGTTGGTTAAACGGCCGATTTATCCAACGGTCATTGACCGGCCGAGCTTCCAGCGACGAGACTCCCGTGTGCTGGCTGGGCGCGGTTCGGGTTGTTATTCGGATCTGCGCCGCGCCAGTTCCATCAGGGTCTCGTGGGTGCCGAGCGTTTCGGGTCCGCTGCCATCGCCGCCGGGATGCAACTGGGTATACTTGCCATCCTCGCCGAGCACCCACGCCTGGCGTCGGTCCCGCAGACAAACATCGAGAATCTCCCAGAGCCTTTCTTTAGCCTCCCTGGCAAGAATCGGCGTAACAACCTCAACGCGTTTGGAAAGGTTGCGATACATCCAATCGGCCGACCCGATGAAGAACTCACCCTGAACCGGATCTTCGAGCGCGGCCGCGAAATGAAAAATGCGGGAATGTTCGAGGAAGCGCCCAATGATCGAACGGATCCGTATGCCCTCGGTGCGGCCTGGCACTCCAGGCCGCAGGCAGCAGAACCCGCGCACGATCAGATCCACCGGCACGCCGGCGGCCGCAGCCTCGCACAGGACCTCGATCAGTTCGGGATCTTCCAGTTGGTTCATCTTGGCGACGATGCGTGCGGGAAGGCCGGCACGTTGGTTAGCGATCTCCCGCTGGATCAGATCGAGCAGCCGGCGCCGCATAGTTACCGGCGCCACCAGCAGCGTCGAACAGACTGGGGCCTGCGAATGTCCCGTCAAATGGTGAAACAGGTTGACGACATCGCGCGTGATCGCGGGATCGCACGTAAAGAGTCCGACGTCGGCGTATAGGCGAGCGGTGCGCACGTGATAGTTCCCGGTCCCGATGTGCACGTAAGTCCGCAGCCCGGACGCCTCCTGACGAACCACCATCGCCAGTTTCGCGTGGGATTCGCTCTCGTTGTGTCACGGCCGGGGCCGGCGACCGCAACTGGGCCGGCCCGCGCCCGCCTATTCCTCCACGCAGCGGAACCCGACGTCGGGCCAACTGTCCGGGTTGCGCCCACTTCGCACCGAAGCCCGCACGATCTTCGGTTCGCTGTAGACCGACCCGCCGCGCGCTTGGTGGTTCCGGCCTCGCGGTACCAATGGGCATCGTAAAGATCCGCCGTGTGGTAAGGTCTCGGTCTCTCGGAGACTATATGTGACCCGGGGCGGGAACGTGACAAGCTCCTGTGCAACAGTTGTGTTGCGTTTCGGCTACAACGGCGCCGCCGATGAAGCCGACGACATCACTCACACAGTCTACCGCGAAGCGGTGAAGCGGTATCGTCCAAGTCCGCTTCTGGGAGATGACCGCGCAGGTGCTGGGCCCGTCCGGCAGCCTGACAGGATAGCTTCCGATCTGGCGCGTTAACGCTCTCGTGGACTTGCCTTGGGCCGCGCCTCCGAATTGCCCCGGCGTGTGCGAGCTTACTTCGTCCCTAGCGTCACAGATGGGACATCACTCGTTCTGCGACCGCCTTGGAAAGCGCGACTTTCTCTTGCGTGGACTTCCCAAGCATCATCTGGACGAGGAAGAGATCGCGTTTATACTGCACCGCAAGACTGAATCCGAAGAAGATCGCGGCAGCGTCGCCAGGTAAGTTAGCACCGGGGCGGGAGGTTTCCTGTCGATGACGATGCGCGAGAGACAACGGCGCCCCCGATTCGTTCCTGCAAGCGAACGATAACGGTATCACCTTCCTCTTTGCCGATTCTTTTTCGAATATCCGATTTGACCGGCAGCTTATGTGTGCCGTCTCCCAGGGCCATGAACGAGCTGCGGAATGGATGGCCGTCGATGGTGCCGCGGACCTTGACCAAACCTCGAGTACCGAAGAATGCAGCCGAGCCCGGCATCACGACATATGTCCAACCTCGTTCAGCAGGGGACTTCTGTAGCTTTGCTTTAAAGCTCTTGTTTAGCCTTTCGGAAACCTTTGCCATGAAATTCCTCCTCGGTGTCCAGCGGTCAGTTAACGAGCGCGGCGACGAGCGTGGCGTCGTCGGTTTGGTTATCGCCTGAGAATTCATCGAGCGCCGCAAACGCAGTCTGGACAATGCTGTCCGGCTGCCGCATTTTACAACGAGTTACGGCGGCAGGCGATGGCGACGTTCGGTTTCGATCTAGCGGACATGGACCTGTCGAGCATGTCGGGCAAGCCGGTAGCCACCACACAATTCCCGGAGGGCGTCGGAATCGCGCGTACCTGGGACCCGGCTCTGGTCCGCCAGGCCGGAGCTGTGATCGGCTCCGAGGCGCGCTACATCTTCGAGAACGGCAAGACGCCGAGGTCGGCGCTGATCCTCCTGACCCCGAATGCGGACCTGGCGCGCGATCCGCGCTGGGGGCGCACGCAGGAGAGCTATGGGGAAGATCCTTTCTTCAACGGGACAATCGCCGTGGCGCTGATCAAGGGGCTTCAGGGCGATGACCCGAAGTACTGGCAGGCGGCCTCGCTATTGAAGCACTTCCTGGCCAACAGCAACGAGCGGGGCCGCTACGGTTCGTCGTCGGACTTCGACGTGCGGCTCTTCCGCGAGTATTACTCGGTTCCATTTCGAATGGGCTTCGTCGAAGGCGGGGCGCGATCGTATATGACCTCATACAACGCCTGGAACAAGGCGCCGATGACCAGCAACGCCGTCATCCGGAACATCACGATGAAGGAATGGGGCGTGGATGGCGTCATCTGCACCGATGCCGGTGCGTTCGGATTCCAGGTGAGCAAGCACAAGTTCTATCCGACGCGAACAGAGGCGGCGGCCGCCACGATCAAGGCCGGAATCACGCTTTTCCTCGATGGCTACCGAAAGGATGTCAAGGCCGCGCTCGAAGCTGGGCTTCTCACGGAAGCGGATATCGACGCTGTGGTGCGGCCGAACCTCCGCACGATTATCCGGCTGGGGCTTCTGGATCCTCCTTCTTCCACGCCATACGGGAGCCTCAAGGGTGCGCCCGATCCGGTCAATTCGGAAAAGCACAACGCGATCGCGCGCCAGGTTTCATTGGAGTCAATGGTGCTTCTGAAGAACGCGAATAACTTCCTGCCGCTGAACAAGCAGTCAATCAAGTCAATCGCGGTGATCGGACCTCGCGCCAACGCCGTGGCTCTGGAGGGCTATAGCGGATTGCCTCCCTACGCGGTTTCGCCGCTCGACGGAATCAAGAAAGCGGTTGGTTCCGGAGTGGTGGTGAATTACGCGGCCGACAACACCAACGACGCGGCGGTGAGCGCTGCCAGGACGTCCGATGTAGCCGTCGTGGTGGTGGGCAATCAGCCGATGTGCGGTCCGTACAAAGGGCTGCTGGCCGGTTTCGCGTTGGACGATGCCGATTGTCCCACTCGCGGCGAGGCGATGGAGAATCACGATCGGAAGTCGATCGACCTGGACCAGGAAAAGCTGATTCAGGACGTGTACAAGGCGAACCCGAAGACAGTGGTGGTGCTGGTCTCCGGCATGCCGTACGCCATCAATTGGACGCAACAGAACGTACCCGCCATACTGCACACCAGCCATTCGGGACAGGAAGAAGGCACTGCAATCGCGAGTGTGCTGTTCGGCGATTACGATCCGGCGGGACGGCTGGTCCAGACCTGGCCGAAGTCGTTGGCGCAATTGCCGCCGATGATGGACTACAATATCCGGCACGGCAGAACGTACATGTATTTCAAAGGGGAGCCGCTGTACCCCTTTGGGTACGGGCTCAGTTACACCACGTTCCAGTACTCGAATCTGCGGACCAGCACGGTCAGTCTCCCCCGCGATGGGCAGATCACGGTCAGCCTGGATGTCACCAATACGGGCGCTCGGGATGGCGATGAAGTAGTGCAGGTCTACGTCCAGCACCTGGGCTCGAAAGTAGAGCGGCCGCAGAAGGAACTGCGAGGATTTGAGCGGGTCCACTTAGCGCGCGGTGAAACCAAGACAGTGCAGATTCCGCTGAAGGCCCAGACATTGGCCTATTGGGATGAGGCGAGGAGCAGCTTCGTAGTGGAGGAGGAACCGATCCGAATCACGGTGGGAGGTTCCTCGGCGGATGTGAGATCGGAGCGGATCGTAAAGGTCACGCAGTAAAAGAGCGCTTCGCCAGCAGCGGAGCTAACAGCCTGCGACGATGTTTCCGACGTTTTACACACTGGCGGCCGGACACGGGCGCGATTGCGGGACCCTGGCGTTTCTCGGTACTGATCCGTGGCAAAAATCGCATGTCATTCCCGGACACGGACTTCGGACGCCATCGTGTTGCCTGCCGCGATCGTCACCGTGTTCGAAGTAATCCCACCGATGGAAATCGTAACGGGAACGGTACCGCCGGTAGCCAAACCGAAAGGTACGATCGCGTTCACCTGATACGTACCGACCATCCCTGGCGCGAGGCCCGAGAACTGTACGCTGGCCGGCGCGCCCCCGATCAGCACGGTGGGCTTGGTCGTCGTTTCAGCGAGCGGACTTCCCGGTGCGGGGGAGCCGGTCGGCGGCTGGTTGGTCACCGGTCCCAGGCCCGTGCAGTAGATGAGGACCGTGCTCCCTGCCTCCGCCGGGTTGGAAGGGTCCACCAGCTGGTACGACATATCCCGGATGGCGCCTTGACCAGATCCCTTCCCGTTCATGCTGAATATGCCTGGCGAGAAGGGCACCAGATTGACGGTCTGAGCGGGGCTGGTCTGGCCCCAGGCCGTGGCGGTGATGGTCGCCTGGGACTGTCCGGCCAGTTCCCAGGGTACCTGAAGGTTCACCTGTCCACCAGCGGCGAAAAACAGCGGCGCTGAGAACCCACCGGCGTTCACAGCCACACCGACCAGGCTGGGCGGAAGCGGCAGGCTGGGGGCGTCGATCGGAGCATACAGCGGGAAGGAACCAAAAACCGAAACGATGCTGCCAGGGGCGAGCGCGGCTCCAGCGGTATAGCTTGCCGCATTCACAACGCCACCGGGGCTGATGGCCGGCGTCAAGGGAGACGCCCAGTCGGGAGTGTCGCCGATCGCGTTCATGATGTTAGCGAAGGCGTCATACGTGGGCGTCAGCTTCGGCGATACCCAACTGTTCTGGGCGAGACCGCGGAGAAGCGGGGCAAGGCCGCTTTGGATGTATTGTTCCCCCGCAGGGCCGCTGGCATTGGTCCAGACGTGGACTTTCCCGCCGAGGACTCCCGGCGTTGAAGCTGGTAAGTCCTCGAAGTTAGGAACTCCGAGGTAGTTATAGCTCGTCACCCACTGCTGGTTGGGCGCCCAGCTTTCGTACAGATTGGTTGGATCGGCGGGAAAGTAAGTAGTAGCCGCTTCGCAATTGATGATGGTGTAGCCCTCGGCTAAAAGGTTTTGAGGCAAAACGTTGGGCCACCACATCTCCACCACAATGTCGGGGTTCGGAGTTTCGACGTGGCCCGCCACTCCTACCAGGTCGTTCCAGGCACGCAATTGCTTTCCATGGGCCTTCACGATCCCGTCGATCCAGTTGGCGAAACCTATGTATATGTCCTGATAACTCGCGTTCGGTCCATATAGCTGCTGCGCATAAGTCAGCAGTTGCGGATACTGCGAGTACTCGTCGAAAGTAAGGTACTCATCGAACCCCGTGTGCCAGAAGGGCGCGGGGAACAGGGGCAGATACTCGTTCAGCAGGTCCTCGATCAGCGCATAGTTGCCTGGCTTGCTCAGGTCCATTTTGTCAGGGTTACCCGGCAATGCCAGATCCGGATGCGGCGTCAGCATGGCTTGCGAATGTGCAGGAACGTCGATCTCCGGCACGATCATCACATGGTATTCGCGCGCGAGCTCAATGAGGTCCGTCATTTCGGCTTTGCTGTAAAACTGCGACGCGACGATTTCGGAATGGGTACTACTTTCCAGCCGAAACTCCTGGTTGTCGGAAAGATGAAGATGGAGGTAGTTCAGCTTGAGATAGGCCAAGTCCTTGATGTGACGCTCGAGAAATGGAAGTGAGTAATACGTTTCCAGGGACAACATCAGAGCCCGCTCCGGGAAGTTTGGCCAGTCGCGCGCCATGCCGGCCTGAATCGTAAGTCCCTGCTTCAATAGTTGCAGAACACTCCGAGTTCCGTAAAACACACCCGCGTCCGTTTGGGCGCTGATCGCAATGTGATCGGCAACGGTCAAGAGGTACCCTTCTTCTCCAATCGTCGAATCCGCCGCGCCCAGGGTGAGCGAGATGTCGCCCGCTTGCGGGCTGGCTCCAATCACGACAGGAACCGTCACTCCGGTGAGAACCGCCAGCTCGCCGCCGAATGTAAACGCCGTGCTGGAGAGCTGGCTCAAGGAAGCCGGATCGACCACAACTCTCGAACCGGGGCCAAACGTGTATGAGCCCGCCAGATCCGTCCATTCCTGAAGGGCCGGAATTGTCCAAGGCTGTGCCGCCCGCGCGGGCTGGACCAGTGCGGCGAGTTCGATCGTCACCAACACAGCCTGCATCGCCAGCGTGATAGGGAGGACGCCGGAGCCTGCGCAGCGTCCGTAAATCGAACAGTACCACGGTGCTTTCATCTCGAAATCCTCACCGGTCGGGAACCGAGGAATCGCCAATCGCTTGTACCGTCAACGACACCGACTTCACGTCCACGCCCGCCGCTCCCGAGCAGGTCAAGACATAGCCGTAGGAACCGGGAGCTGGCGGCACAAAGGACTCGGCTCCCTTTGCGGGGCGCCCGCCGGACCAGTCGCCGGATGCCACACAGGAACCGGCGCCCGCCGCGGTCCAGGCAAGCGTGGCCGGCTGGCCGAAGCGGATCGTCGCGCGGTTGACCGAGAGCTCCACGACGACTGGTTCGGCAGTGGCAGCCGCCTGCGCTGCGCTGCGCGGCGCCCCGGCCTTCATACCGGCCGTGTTTGCTGTTTGCGAAGCGGGCGCGCCTGAGGTGCGGCTGTGCGCCAGCAGCCAGTCATATATGCTTTCGTCGTAGACGTCGTGGGGTGCCTCGCCCTCCCCCATGCCCGTAAGGTTCATCACCATGTACTCATCAAGGTGGCCGCCAGTCGGGAAAAGCGTTATCTTGGCCAGTTCGGGCGGATTGCAAGCATTGATGGAGTTGACCGTATCGATTGAGCTCTGAGGATTGACGACCGTGTCGTCGGCGGCCTGAAACGCCCAGGCCGGCGTATCCTTCAGCAGGCAACCTGACGAAGTTCCGTAGGGGCCGGATATCGGAACTACAGCCGCGAGCTGTTGAGGGAAGTTCGTGACATAGTCCCACGTGTCGCCCGAACCCTCACTGAAACCAGCCAGGTAGATACGCGACGGGTCGATCCGGTACGTGTTGATGGCATAGTCGATGAAGATCTTGGTCTCCCACGCCGTCACGACGTAAGTCAGCGGATCAACGCACCGCTGTGGAGAGAGCACGATGAAGGGGCGCGAATCGTCCCATTGACCATTGTTAATCAATCCCACCACGTCGCTGTTCGCCAGCCCGGATAGGGGCAACTGAACGGCTGTCCCGTCGGCTGTAAATCGCGCCCCACCCCAACCGTGCTGAAAAATGATTACCGGAAACGTCTGGGCGGGATTGCTGCTATAGTTCACCGGTAAGTGCTCGTAGTAGGGCAAATGGGCGCTGGTAGTGTCGATATCTCTGGGTGTTTGTTCAGTGAATGTGCCGTCAGTCACGCGCACCATTCGCACCACCTCGACGGCCCGCAATTGGGCACTATCCACCATGTTGTATCGGATCGGATAATCACCCACGGTGTTCACGTCAAGTGCAGACAGACCCGTGACCACGATTTGGCTGGAGATGTCTACATCGTGAGGATCGCTGGCCGTTGCGCCTGCGTCGACGTAAACGCTGCCCAGCGGTTGGCTGATGACTCGCGGACCAATCAGCGTAATCACCGGCTCGTTCGGGTTGCCGGCGTCAACCGGCGTGGTCGAAATACACGCTGTGTATTGGGGAAGGACAGGCGCCGGCGGAGGCGGCGCCGGAAGCCCTGGTTCGTCCGGACAGCCGGTCAGGAACAGCATCAGGAAACCTGCTAAGACGAACACAGAGGGTCGTGTCATGCTCTTTGTACTCCGGGCGTCATTCGGCACACTAATCGTAAGGCTAGGCCAGGCCGCCGCCAAACGATTCATGATGGGTGGTCATTAGGACTGACCAGTGGTTCGATGGCGCGAATTGCCGGTTCCAGCTATGCCTTAGCCAGCCTGTGCCGAGTGGCCTTCGAGTTCTTCGAGCAGCTTGCGGAATCTCCGCCGGCTCACCGGGAAACACGTGCCGTTGCGGAGCCGGACTTCGCCGTAGCCGCCGATCAAGGGAGCCACCTCGAGGACGGCGTCCAACCTGACGATGACGCCCCGTGAGATGCGGAAGAACTGATGTGGGTTGAGGCGGCTCTCCAGGACGTTGAGTGTCGGATCCATCGCGAAGCGGCCCGCAGCCGTGTGCAGAGCAGTGAATCCTTCTTCGAAGCTGAAGTACTCGACCTCTTTCTGGCCGACCACGCGATACTTGACGCCGCAGCGGGCGAGGAAGCGCGTCGCACCCATCGCGCTGCTGCTCGCGATCCGCTCGACGGCAACATCCCACTCCGCGGCGGGTATCCGCCGCAGGTGTTCGATGCACACAGCCAGCCTCGCGCGCGTTACGGGCTTGAGGAGATAGTCGACGGCGTGGAGTTCGAAAGCCTCGACGGCGTACTCGTCGAAGGCGGTGCAGAAGACGATCCTAGGCCGCCGGGAACCAAGCGACCGGACGACCTCGAGGCCGTCCGCACCGGGCATCTTTATGTCCAGGAAAACAGCGTCCGGCCGTAGCTCGGCGATCTGTTGGATGGCTTCTTCACCGTCGCCGGCCTCGCCCACCACGGTCACATCACCATAACCGGCCAGCAACTTCCGGAGGCGGCTGCGCGCTAACTCCTCGTCATCGGCCAGCATGACGTTCATCGGGACGCTCCGTTCGGCTCGCCGGGTGCCACCAGCACAAAAGGCATGGCGATCGAAACCGTGGTCATCGACGCACCTTCGTCGCGGCCAAACCTCAAATGCCCATCCTCTCCAAAGTGAGCACGCAAGCGGTCCTGGACATTCTTCAGGCCGTGGCCTGGCGTGTTGAGCGCGTTGGCGGCACCGTCCGCAAAGCCGAGACCGCTGTCGCGGACTTCGATGTGGAGCGCGCCATCCTGCCGGGAAGTGCGAACTTCGATCCTCCCCGCGCCGCGCGTAGTTGCGATGCCGTGCTTGACTGCGTTTTCAACGAGCGTGTGGACCATCATGGCAGGCACCAGCGCCCTCGACGCGGTCTCGTCCTGCTCCACATGCACCTTCAGGCGCTTGTGAAAGCGGGTCTCCTCGACGTCGAGATAGCATTGCACGAAGGCCATCTCGTCCTCGACACGCACCCATTCCTTGTCCGACCGGCGCAGGGCGTATCGAAACAACTCGGCCAGGCGCTCGACCGTGAGCTCGGCCTGTTCCGGCTCGATCGCGATCAAGGCGGCAATCGAGTTCAGAGCGTTGAAGAGAAAGTGGGGATTGATCTGAGCGCGCAGGGACCTCAATTCGGCACGGCTGGCGTGGAGCAGGAGGTCGTGCTCTCTCCGCTCCTGCCGCAACTCCTTTTCGCGAAGGCCGACATTCTCCAGCGCCAGGGCAAAGGATTCGGCCAGCGAAATGAGGAGTTGCCGATCCTCGCTTAGGAAGGGGCGGCCGCCGGCGGGCGTCTCCACGCGCACACTTCCCTGCCGTTCGCCTCGCGAGACGAGGGGCACTTCAAAACTCCCTGACACCGCCATCGGAGAATTCGTCCCCGGACCGAGCGTCACGCTGGCGGCGGCATGGTAGATCGCCGCGAGACGCTGCTCGGCCACAGCTACTAGGCCTTGTTCCCCGGTGGCGGTAGCGAGACCAGCGAGGAAGGATTGATGCGCCTCGGCTGGAGACAGGTTCCGCCCCAGCCAGTGGTGATCGAGATACGAACAAAGACGGCCGTTCAGCCCAGGCGCGACGATCGCCAGCGGCAGTGCCGAAAGCGGGTATACCCAACTCCCGAGCCATCCCAGGCGAATGCTCCACAGCCAGGAAGGAACCAGCGCAAAGTAGGTCATCAACAGAATCAACATCGCCAGCGTGAACAGGCCCCGCTTGGCGACGATATCGAAGAAGACAGCTCGTTCGTTGTAATACATGGTCGCGAAGAACAACGGGATCGGCATCGCGCGAAGTGCCGGTTCCAGGAAGCCGTCCGCAGATGTTCCGCGGAAGACAACACCAAGAAACGAGACTGCAATCGTCGCGGCCAATAACGTGACATACGCCCGGCGCTCGGGCCTGGTGATGGTGCCCTTGGCGCGGCACAAGATGACCATGGTCAGCCCCAGCGCGGAGGCAACAGCGACGAATCCATCACCCACCTGGCCGGCCATGTCCGTCCACGGTGCCGGGAAGTCGTTGAACCAGGTGCTGAAGGCCAGCCCGGCGCCTACCCCGTACACCGCGATCACGCCCAACCGGAACAGCAGAGGCTTCGGCAAGTCGCAACGCGTGACGCGGAAGAACAGGTGCGCGAGCAGCGGTGGAATCACAATTCCCGCGGTCCCGTACCATTCGTCCACGAGCGCGAAGCGCCGGTCGCTGAGCGGGGCGTAAAGGTACATCAGTTCGCCGAGCAGGGGCAGCAGGTAGAGAACCGCGCACGAGAAGCCAAGGAGCGCCCACAAGTGGCCCGGCCAGAGAGACAGGCGGAGGCGCCGGCGCTGCCGAAGGTAGACGATTGAGAATAGCGCAAAGACGTATGCGCCCCAAATGCAAACCAGATAACGGAAGAGCAATGGAAGGACGTGGACTCGCCCCACCGGAACGCGGAGTTCAGTCTCAGGTGTGTGGAAGCCATCGGGCGTCGAGGCAACGCTCCAAAACGCGAGGGAGTCGCCATTGGCGTAATAGCCGTTCTTAGCAAGCCATTCAAACAGCGCGGGCGAGTTACGCCCACTCTCCGAGTAAGGGCCGTGCAGGCGCAAGGAAGCCACCAGCCGCGCCTCGAACGACCTCAGTTCGAATGGCCGGACGGCTCTCGTCCCGCGCGGGACCGGATACCCGACCTCCCACAGCAGGTCCTTTTCGCGCACCTGCGCGGGGTCGTTGAGGTAACGACCGAAGACCGGGCCAGTCGGCTCGACACCGGCCGAACCGAGCGAAGCGCGAAGACGCTCGATCGCCGCGTCATGCTGCGCGAACGAACCACGCATGGGAAGCACGACGGCATCGAATGCCGGAGCGGTCTTGATCTCAACCGGAAGCGTCCACACGCCGGGCAAGTTTCCCGGAGCCGCCCAAGCCGCCGCGAGGCACTGCGGCACGCCGAGTAACGGGAGGCAAAGGCCCCACAGGCCGAGCCGCTGCGCGAGAAGCCGCCAGTCTTTATGGGCGCTGTGCGTCATTGTGCCAAGCATAGTACATCCGCGAAACGGTCACTTCCCTTTCTCTCCGCGCCCGGCCACCACCATCCATTACCGGGCCACAGCGGGTGCAGGCCAACAGCCAGCCAATTGCCCCTGACGGGCCGAACCCAGAACAGTAGTCTGCCGTCCACGGGCTGGAACTTCTTATCATACGAACCTCCTTCGAGACCTTCCGCGGTGTCCCTAACCCGTTAGGCACTCAATTCAGCCAGCCTGACACAAGGCTACGAGGGCGCCATGCTCCCGTCAATGAATTGCCGATGAATGGTTGATGCCGGTGACCGACGGCGGGTCGGGACTAATGGGCGGCACGGTGAGGACGAGACGCGTTTCTTTGGCTTTCTGAAGCGAAGCTGTCAGATCGGTTGCCGGTGTGCCGACCTGCCTGACGCGTGAGTTTTTCGACAGCCACTCGTCGGCGGGAGTCGAGGAGTCTGGAGCCGTCGCATGTGCGCAATCAGCGAAGCGGTTAATGATGAACTGGTTGCCGAGGGGCGGCACAAATTTGTGATTGTCAGATTGTCCGGAAGCTGCGCACGGATTGGTACCCATAAGTCAGCTTGCGACAGCCCAACTTCCGGTTTGTGCGTAATGCGGGACCTCGCCACCAGTGCTGATGGAAGGCGACCCCAGTTGGGGTGGAGCCCTAATCCACTGTCACCACAATGAGTGAAGCGTCGTCGTGGAAGTTACCGTTGCAGAAGCGCGTCACTTCGTCGAGAATCCTGCCGCGGATGCCCTGGGCGCCGAGACACCGCGCTGCGCGTGCCGAAGCGATCACTCGTTCGTTGCCAAACTCCTCGTCGTGTGCGTCCGCCCGTCCGCGGCGTTCTACGAGTAGTGCGTCAACCACCCGGAGCCTAGTAGCTTGCCCACCTGCACCGGCCATCCGTGGTCCACACTCTTGATAAGATGGTCTGCCTAATCAGAACTATGAGCCCTTCCGGAAAACCTGTGGCGGGAACTGAATTGAAGATCTTCGACCCACGCGACGCCTCCACGGGGTCCGGCGGCGGGGAACTGTCGGACCCAAGTGTTGTCCAGCGATGCCAGCAGTGGTGGATGTATCTGGCGGGCCAGCCCGGTGGATTCGGGCCAACGGACATCTACAGCGCCTCGCTCGCCACGGGCGCACCGCTGTCAGCGACTGGTTGGAAGCTCACTCGCAGCGCGGCGGGAGAGTTGGCGCCAGTGGCGGGCCGGCAGCACAGCAGCCCATGGGACGGCAACGGCGGACGGCACTGCCCATCGTATGCGAGGGGATGGGACCCCACCAAAGGAAAATTGGTCGAACGGATTTACTACGCTGGCGCGGCCGACAACCTCTGGGGACCATACAGGATCGGGTTTCTGGAATTCGATGGGGAGACGTGGATCGATCAACTGGAACCAGCATTCAGCGCGAATGAAGACTGGGAGCACGGGAGCGTATTCGAACCAAACCTGATCTATCACGATGGCAAATGGAGAATGTGGTACGTGGCCGGATCGAACCATGAGGATGTTCTCATCCACGGTTATTCAGAAAGTGACAACGGGCGTACCGGCTGGAGCGAACACGTTGTCTTCGCGCCGCCGGAAATGAAGATGTTCGATTTCTGCGTTCGTCAGAGGGGGATTGGATACGACGCTATCTTCGCCCGTGTTTGGGTGGGGAAGGGCGCACCCCCGCCGGAGACTGGTCTGTGGTGGTGCAGAGCAGAACGCCCGTTGCGAATGCTTTCCGAATGGAGTTCCCCGATGCAGATCATGACGGCGGAAGATCGCGGGTGGCATTCTGGGCCATGGAAGCCATCTTTCCAATTTGTCGAGCAGATTCCGAACCGTGCGATCGTGTTCTTCGACGGGCTATATCGAACCAGCGAGCCCGGCCCATTCCCGTTTGCCTTCACGCTGGGTTGCTTCCATGTGGATTTACCATAACGCGGCTACTAGCCGGACTGCGGCACTTCGAGCGGATCCTAAAACGGCGGTGGTCGTTGCTACGGAACAGCGGATCTTCCACTCGGCCCAAGCCCAATCCCTTGAGATTCGTCAGGAATCACGAATCATCGTTGAGAGCCGCGCGGATTGCATCAGAAGGTAATTGCGCTCTGGGAGATTCACGGTTTTGCCCGCGGCCGCGAGGTAGTATTTCGCCGCGGCTCGCGAATCGCCAGCCATTTCCAGCAGATGTGCGCGAACGGCATCCAAGCGATAGTGTTCGGCAATTCGCGGCTCCCCCTTGAGGCCGTCCAGCAGATTCAACCCTTCTTTCGGACCATGCACCATCGCTACCGCGATTGCGTGATTCAAGATCACCATCGGATTGTCCGACATCCGCTTCAGCAACTCATACAGCGCGAGTATCTGGGGCCAATCGGTATCTTCCAGGCGCCCGCCTTCATCGTGAACGGCGGCGATCGCGGCTTGGAGTTGATAAGGTCCGACGGAGCCTTTCGGCAGTGCGGCTGAGAGAAGCGCGACTCCTTCGGCGATCTGCCCACGATCCCAAAGAGCCCGGTCCTGCTGCGCGAGCGGGATCAACTCATCGTTTAAGCCGGTTCGGGCATGCCGGCGCGCATCCGTCAGCAGCATCAGCGCAAGCAGGCCCGCGATCTCGGTATTTTCGGGTTCCAGTTGAAGGGCCATGCGCGCCAGGCGTATCCCCTCCTGGGAGAGATCGGTGCGCCGTAGGTGAGGCCCCGATGTGGCAGTATATCCTTCGTTGAAGATCAAGTACAGGACGTGCAGCACGGAGCGCAGACGCAACCCGCGCTCATCGGGATCGGGCAATTGGAATGGAATCCCCGATGCCTTGATGGTCTGCTTCGCCCGGCTGATTCGCTGCGCCATGGTGGCTTCCGGAACCAGGAAGGCATTGGCGATTTCAGCCGTGGTGAGGCCACCAACGGCGCGGAGCGTTAAAGCAATGGCGGACGAGGGCGCCAGCGCCGGATGGCAGCACATGAAGAGAAGAACAAGCGTGTCGTCTTTCACCCGCACGGCATCGAAGGTGGTCACGGGCGCACGGGCCGCCTCCTCCGCAACTTCCGTCTCGCGACGCCTCCGCGCGGATTCGCTGCGGATCTGGTCCGTCATTTTTCGAAACGCAACCTGCGTCAGCCACGCGCGCGGGTTTTCCGGAAGACCCTGCTGCGGCCATTCGATCACTGCCGCAATCGACGCTTCTTGAACGGCATCCTCGGCCGCGGCGAAATCATGGAATCGCCGCACCACTATCCCGAGCACCTGTGGCGTCAGTTCTCGCAACAGGTGTCCGATCGGAAGATCGGTTGCATGCTCGCTCAAAGCCACCTTCGATAATCCGTGTTCAGACTCCCAAATCGCTATGGGATCCGAGCACCTGCCTTACCTCGATCGGCATATTTGCCGGTTTCCCGCCGGGGCCGGGTGCGGCGGACGCGCGGGCGGCAATTTTGTACGCCTGCTCTGGAGTTTCCACGTCGATCACCCAGTATCCGGCAAGAAACTCCTTCGATTCCGGGAACACGCCATCCGTAATGGGCTCCCCGTTCTGCCCCGCGCGAACGTTCTTCGCCTCGTGCGGCAAAGCCAGGCCCTTCGTGTCCACGAAGACGCCGCTGTCGTTCAGTTCCTTGCTGAAGCTCCGCATATAGTCGACGTTCCGCTGCAGATCCTCTTTCGACCACCTGGTGTATTCATCCCAGTCAGCCTTCTTGCCATGCATCATCAAAATGTATTTCATGGGTTTGCTCCGTTCGCTCAGGACGATTGCGACCCGTGGCTCGCGAATTGACGGACTTCAATCGGCATATTGGTCGGTACACCGCCGGGCCCAGGAGCGGTTGAAATTCGGGCGGCAATCTCATAGGCTCGCTCCGGCGTCGCCACGTCTAGAATCCAGAAGCCCAGTAGAAACTCCTTGGATTCGGGGAAAATGCCGTCCGTCACGGGCATCCCGCCCATCAATCCGCGTACCAGCTTAGCTTCATGCGGAGCTGCCAAACCCTGCGTTGCAACGAATTCACCCGATTCCGTGAGCTCGCGGTTCAGGCTGGTCAAAACGGCCATATGGCCATCGATGTCCTTCTTACTCCAAGCACGGTATGTGTCCACCCCTGCCTTTGTTCCCGACATTAGCAAAATGTATTTCATGTCTCTTGCTCCTTCCTGTTGACGCTGCCTCTGGCGCGTTCACATGGTAGTCGGAGCCGACTTTCGATTCTCTACATGCCCCGGGAAAATTTCTCAAAAAAATATTTGGCGCTACGATGTCGAATTCAAGCCCCTCGCGCCGACCTACTTACGGAGGTGCGGAGATAATGACGGAACCGATGGTAGTGGATGTCAGCCAGGACTGGCGCGCCGGCCTCGAGCCAAGTGATGGCGTCGCGTCCGCCGATGTGAACCGCCAATTGTACGCGTGCTCGCCACCCGATCGATTCGCCACTTTATTATATGGCGTCTTCGACGAAAACACGCGGATGCTGCACTATGTAAATGCAGGCCACAATCCCGCCATGGTCAGGCAGAACGACCTTTTCCAGAATGCTGACCGTCGCGGAGCTGACGTTGGTCGTGTAGATTTGCTTCTCGTCCGGGGTGACGTAAATCATGTGCGTCCGGTTTTGGCCGGTACCCATGATCCAATCGATCCTGGCGGATTGCGGATTATAGCTCGCGATGGCTTTCGCTCCTTCCGCCGTGAACCAGACCTTTCCTCCAACAAACGCGAGTCCATGTGGGCCATTCAAGGCTCCAGTGTCGATGTCGGGCAGCGCTTTCTGCCCGATCAGGTCGATAACGGAGAGCGCATGGTACCGGCCGCCACCGTAAATGGAAACGTAAGCCGTCGTTCCGTCGGAAGACGCAATCACTTCGTGCGGGTCCGGACCGACGGGAGCGCGCGCGATTACTTGCAACGTATTCGGGTCCACGATTGCGAGTGTGTGGTTCCGCTTGGAAAGCGCCAGAAGGGTCCGGCCCGGCTCGGTTGAGCGGCAATTCCGATCGCGCTCAAAAGGAAAATCGCCAGCGCGGCGCCGGCGAAATGCAATTGGGATTTCTTGGATCTCATGATTCTACTCCGTTGACTTTGACACGAACAGAGCGCGGTCATGATCGCGCGATGTGAGATCGCCTCATAGCATAGCCTCAATCTCCTCGCCGCTTCTACCGGAACAGCAACTGCGAAAAGTCCCGCAAATAGAGCCGCCAGTTGATCCACGTATGCCCGCCCTCGGTCTCATGATACTCGTGGCGGATGTGGTGAGCGGTCAGTGTTTCTGAAAGCCGTTTGGGGCCGTCGGTGACCGTGTGGTCGTCTTTGCCCACGCCGATCCAAAGCAGCTTGAGCTGCTGGTTGGTTTTCTCGGGATCGGCGAAGAAGGCGGCGTTGGGTTGCACGAAATCGGAATTGACTCCGGCGTTCATGCCTTCCTGCAAACCCATACTGAAGACGCCGATCCAGGCGAATTTGTCGAGGTTCGATGGCGCGGCCCGCAACGTCTCGGCGCCACCCATGGATAGGCCGGCGATGGCCCGGTTTTCCCGGGTCGCCAGTACACGGTACGTCTTCTCAACGTGGGGAATGATGCCGGTCAACAGATCGCTGACGAAGGCGTCGTGCAGTTTGGAAATCGTGGCAATCCGAGCGGCGATTGCTTCCGGCGTCGTGGCCGGGCGTGCGCCGCCACCCATCGGGCTGGTCACGCCGGGCAGCGAAATACTGCCATTGGGCATCACCACGATCATCGGCTTGACCTTGCCCGCGGCTAACAGGTTGTCGAGAATGAAACCGGCGCGTCCGATCGTGCTCCAACCCGAATCCTCATCGCCGCCGCCATGGATCAGGTACAAGACCGGATACCTCTGGCCGCCACTTTCATAGCCGGGAGGCGTGTAAACGTGCATCCGGCGAGGTTGGGAGAGCGTGATGGAGTTGTACCATACGGAACGGACCTCGCCATGCGGGACTGGCAGCGTGTCTTCGTACGCGGCTTCCTGCCCTGGAACCAGGAACAGATTCTCCAGGCTGGCAACGCCCTGTTTGATCATCGGGTTCTTCGGATCGATCGTGCGCACGCCGTCGACCGTAAAGACGTAAGTATAAAAGTCCGGCACGAGCGGGCCAACCGATATCGACCAGATGCCCTGGTCGTCCTTGGCGAGCGGACCGCCGGTGCCGCGCCCCTGCGGAACGAAATCGCCAGTGAGCGCCACCGCGCTCGCTTTCGGCGCATAAATGCGGAACACGACCCGGAGATCCGGCAGGACCTCCGGGGATTTTAGCGTGTCGCTCGAGATCGGTTGCCATTGCGGCTGGGCGAACGCAGCCGACGCGGCGATCACTAGAGCAACAACGTGGGCTCTGAGCATTTGTTCTCCAAATCTACTCACGTCCGGGGTGGTCTCGATCCAGCCTTCGGCAAACGGCACCTAAAGTTCGAGGATTGTCCGATCCAGCCGCTTACTCAAATACGACGCTAAAATTGGTACCGCGGGGGGTGACCGATACGAGCTTTTTGGCATCCGCTGTGCCACCGAAGCCGATTAGCGTGGCGTTGGCCTTGACCGGTAGCTGCTCAACCTTCGCTTTCACATCGATCGTCTTGCCGGCGCTGTCCTTTAGCACAGCGGTCGATCCGTCTATGGCAAGAGAATACTTGCCCGGTTGCAGTTGGGTCTGGCCAGCCTGAACCTTGTCCGATAATTCGAACTTGAAAGTCCCCGCCGCAGCGAGCGTAGCTGCCAGCAGACTGACCGTAAGAATGCGCGTAAAAAGTTGTCTCATGTTCATATTAGACGGCACAAACAGCCGGAAAAACCTCAAGATTGGTTAAAGGTCTCGCGCCGGACGGGAATCTGCGCGGGCCCGCGATAAGATAGGCTAGGTCGTGCAATTTGGATCTTGCGAGTGTGCCCGCGGCAGGAACGATTCTTCTCGTGGATGATGACTCCAATCTCTGCGAGTTGATCGCCGATGTGCTCTCCAGCGCCGGCTTCGCGCTGGAATCGGTTCTCGATGGCGGACGCGGTCTGGCTCGAGCCATCGAGGGGGACTTCGACCTCGTGCTGCTGGATGTCATGCTGCCCGTTCTGGACGGGTTCGAAGTACTGCGGCAACTGCGCCGCCGCTCCTCTGTCCCGGTGATCATGCTCACTGCAAGGAACGCGCAGCAGGACCGCGTCACCGGTTTGAACGCCGGCGCCGACGATTATCTCCCCAAGCCGTTCGGAACCGAAGAGCTGCTGGCGCGCCTCCGGGCCGTGCTTCGCCGCTCCGGCCACACCGTCTCTGGGGAACCGGAGGTCGCGGTCCTGGGTGACCTCCGGCTCGACCGGGCCAGCGGCAGAGTCTGGATCGGCGACGATCTCTTCGCCATGACGGCCACCGAGTTTACGATCCTTGACCTTTTGGTTCGCTTCGCGGGCCGGGCCGTCACGCGCGATGAGGTCTGCGCGGTACTCTACCAGCGGCCGGCCACTCCCTTCGAGCGTTCGCTGGAGGTTCACGTTAGTCACCTTCGCAGGAAACTCGATGGGGCGGGCATTCTGATACGGCCGGTGCGCGGCGTGGGATACCTGTTGACCAAGGAGGACGGTTGAGCCTGCGATCCATCACAGCCAAGATCCTCATCTGGTCCTTGTCTACGCTGGTTCTGACGCTGACGGCTTACTCCTGGATCTCGAAATCCGTCGTCAACAAGGCGCTCAATGAGACCTTCGCGAGCAGCGACGCGTTCGCCATGCATCAGGCTACCTCGGCATACGAACGGGGCGGCCGTGGCGAGCTGGCGCACTACCTGGCGGAACTGCACGAGTTCGAGGGATACGATCGCTACCTCACCGACTCATCGGGCTCGGATCTTCTGACCGGCCAGGATCGATCCGCTCTGCTGGCGGGCTCCCAAGGCCTGCGCCGGTCCTTCACGAGTATCGGCGATAAGTTCGTCGTCCGCGTTGCGTCGCCCGACTGGCGCTATCGTTTCATCATTGTCATCGTGCCGCCATTCAGTTTCGCCACGTTCGCTCCCTATTACTTTCTGCTTCTGGCCGTGGTGGCCGTGCTGTTCTGGTTTCTCGCCATGCATTTCGCCTGGCCGCTGCGGCGGCTCGCGGTCGCCGTGCGGCGCTTCGGGAGTGGGGATCTGACCGCGCGCGTCGGACTCGACCGCCGCGACGAGATCGGCGAGGTGGGACGCTCTTTCGACAACATGGCTGCCCGCATCCAGACTCTTCTGACGGCTGAACGGCAGTTGCTCCAGGACGTCTCGCACGAACTCCGCTCACCTCTGACGCGCCTGAGACTCGCCGCCGAGCTGGTTGGAACAGCCGACGATCCGAGCGCCGCCGTGTCCCGCCTGCGTCGCGAGACGGATCGACTAACCGATCTGGTCAACTCTCTGCTGCAGGTGACCATGGCCGAAGGGGATCCAGCGGCGTTCGGCTTCCAGGATATCTGCCTGAGTGACATCCTCCGCGACGTGACCGAGGACTGTGAGTTAGAAGCGGAGCAACGCGGTTGTCACATCCAGGTCGATGCCCCGGAAGACGTACGCATCCTCGGCGATGCCGACTCCTGCAACGTGCCATAGAAAACATCGTTCGTAACGCCATCCGCTACTCGCCCGCCGGCGCGATTGTCGAAACCAGAGTCACCGTGGATGACGGGTACACAGTGCTCTCTGTGCGCGACCACGGCCCCGGAGTGCCGGAGGACCTGCTGCCGAAGATCTTCAATCCCTTCTTTCGTGTGGACGAGTCCCGCGATGCGTCCAGCGGCGGAATCGGCCTCGGCCTGGCCATCGCCCAGCGCGCCGTCCGCCTGCACAACGGCAACCTCCACGCGGCGAACGCCTCCCCCGGGCTGCGCATCTCCATCGTGCTGCAGAAACTTCCAACTAATTGAGCGGCGGGATATTGCTTTCGGACCTTATGCAGCCGCCTGTGCTCTATCGGACTGGTGCACGCGGTGAGCGCTCCCGGGTGACCTACCGACATGCACGATAACGCTCTGCCGGGTCTGGCATTCCCACGCCGGGATGGTGGTCATTCGCTTTGCTACGCAGGAAACATCGTCCCAAGCGTGTTTTCGCGTAGAAACGCCAAGCCTGCGGCGCTGCGTATCTCATCCTCGATCAACGGCTTCGCTTCCCTTCGGGCCTCGCCCCAGTTGCCAGCGTCTCGGTGCAGGAGGATGAGACTGTAGTGTGCGGCCCGCAGCGATGCGTCTGCCGAAAGAGAACCCCTAAAGTGGCTCTCGGCCGCCAAATGGTCGCCCTTGGCCGCTTCCAGCCTGTTCAGTGCGCGCCGTATCACGACAACGTTTCCTTGTGCATTGACGCTTCGGGTTCGGCACGTAAAGTCCGTGGAAAACTCAGATATCCACGGGGGCTGTGGATAAGCGCACGTAGTCCCGATGCGGAGGCACCTTCCGGGGCGGACGTGAAGCCTCATCTTTAGGTATTTCCGGGAGCCGACTCTCTGGTACGACCACGGCAGCGCCACGTTCGACAGCATCGGAGCCTCGTTCCGTGCATGGAGCCAGGAAGCATGTAGTGAAGACCTGCTCCCCGAGTTGCCTCTCGGGGCCACCGGGTTTTCGAGACGATACAGCGAAGCACTCAGTGTGTCAGTCCTGCTATCGACAGCGGAAGTTTGTACGCCGACACGGATGTTTCACAATTCCCGATTGGATATACTTCTCAAGACAGGAGGACTGGACGCGGTGAGGGGTTCTCGTTTGCGCAGTCTATGGCAGCCCGCGTTCATGATTGCGGCCCGCTGGCCCGCCCGCGAACCTGACAGCGGACCGGCATAGTGAATGAGATGGCAGACCGATCTACGAGCGCCCCGAGCGATTATCTTGCTGCGGAAAGAACGTTTCTCGCATGGATCCGCACGGGACTGGCGCTCATGGGATTCGGCTTCGTTGTCGCCCGCTTCGGGTTGTTCCTGCGGGCACTGCAGATCGGGCAGGCGGATTTCTCGGCGCAGCCGTTTGGCCTTTCGTTCTGGTTCGGCACAGCGCTGATAGTGCTGGGAGTGATCGTCAACATCGTCTGCGCATGGAACCACGTTCGTCTCATTCGAGAGCTGAACCGCGGAGGAACTGCGTTCAATCGTCCGTCCACTTTAGCGATGGCCGTTGCGGTGATACTCGCAGTTCTTGGACTGGCGATGGCGAGCTACCTCGTTTCGGTTCGCCAGCCCGGGCAAGCCGCTATTGAAAGACATCGGGGGAAATCAATGAACTCGCATCCGGAGAACGGCATCGTCACGATACCCAGCCATCACTCGGTGGACGGGACCGTTGAAAAGCTGCTAGCAATTCTGCAAGCAAAAGGGGTCAAGCTGTTTGCCCTGATCGATCACAGCGGTGAGGCGGAAAAGGCCGGCATCAAAATGCGGCCAACCAAACTGCTGATCTTCGGCAATCCGAAAGCCGGCACTCCACTCATGATCGCTTCGCCGAGCATCGCGATCGACCTGCCGCTGAAGGTCCTGGTCTGGGAGGATAGTGACGGCAAAGTCTGGATCTCCTCGAATAGCCCTGGGTACCTTCAGGTCCGGCATAATTTACCTCCAGACCTCCTCCAAAATATCGCGGGCGTGGAGGCGCTGGCAGCAAAAGCGGCGGAGTGAGTGGCTACGCCATCATCGCGCCGAACGAATCGCGCCGCTTTCGCCGAGCGCGCGCCGCGCGACTACAGCGGAAATCAAGTCCGCGCGGGCAACACGGCTCGCGATTCGACGGTTCCGGCGTGCGCGGAATCGAGCGCGGGCGTGCGCCGCCCGCGAGCCGCGGCGTCTCGCCAGCAGCGTTGAAAAGCGCGGCCGTTGTGCGCGATTCTCTAGGGCATCTCCGCGGCGTCAAGGCCGAGTGTTCTCTCAAGCCTGCGCCAGCGTACTCCAGGCAGCCGACGCTTCGTTGTCCGATATCGCCTCGCTGTCGAGTTCACTGGAACTGCTTCGCTGCGGCGGATGCGTGAAGGTTCACAGCGACGTTAAACGTAGGACAATCGCTATCCAAGGCCTCAAAATGAACATCCCGCAGGCTGGTAGGCTGGCAAGATGGGCCTCGCTAGAAAAGGACAGGTATTGGTTATGCCGATTAACGTGTTGCTGGACAATATCGCCGGCTTGGGCGCACCCGTGACCTTCGGGCCGGTGTGGTATCAGACGACGTTCTCATCGATCTTGACATGTCAACAGTTGTGTGATACGTAAAGAACAAGCTTCTTAGAGGGCTAATTTCAGAGCCGGTACCGGCGTGAGGGTACGGTTTAATCGTCACGTCGACGCTGTAACAGCCACGTCGCATTATTCTCTTTTGATCCTACGTCTGAGTGTTTTCGCACGAGAGGACAGCTATATGGATTTGAGAAGATGCGTGGTTACGCTATTTCCTGGACTCTGCCTCATGGTTGGTGGGTTGGCAGGGCAGACCTTCCGCGGGGGGATTACCGGAACCGTTGCCGATACATCTGGCGGAGCCATGGTCGGCGCAATCATCAAACTTGTCAGCCCGGAAACGAACTTGACCCGTCAAGGTATTACATCATCAACGGGCGAATTCGCTTTTCAGGATCTGCCGCTCGGCAAGTACGACATCACGGTTGAGCAATCGGGCTTTGACACAGTTCACGTCTCCGGAGTTGTTGTTGACGCAGGCAAGATTGCCGCAGTCGCAGTCAAACTGGAGGTGGCGAAACAAGCAGCTGTGGTCGAGGTCGCTGCCGCATCCGTCGCGATTGAGACTGCCTCATCGGCCGAAACCAGCGTGATCGATACCCAGCAACTCCTGGACATACCCCTGAATGGCCGCGATTTCACGCAACTACTGAAGTTCAATCCCGGCGCCAACGCCAACGGCTCCCTCAACGGGTCGCGATTCAACGGCGTCGACTGGAAGATCGACGGAGCTGACAACAACGACTTGTGGCATAACGTAAACTCAGTCAATCAGGGAGGCGTCTCAGGTATTGCCGGCACGCTGCTTCCGATGGACGCGATCGCCGAGTTCTCGCTGCAAAGCAGCAGCAATGCCGAGGAGGACCGCAACTCGGGCGGCATGTTGAATGTCGTGATTAAATCGGGAACCAACGACTTTCACGGATCGGCGTACTACTTCAACCGGAACGAGGCACTGGCCTCGGCCGACTGGTTCACGCCGCCCGGCACACCCACCGCGGAGCTACGCAATAACCAGTGGGGCGGCTCGCTTGGCGGGCCGATCGTGCGGAACCATACATTCTTCTTCATCAATTACGAACAGCAAAACTATAAACAGGCTCTCACCGCCCCCGGGACCACCCCCTCGGCCGCCTGGGTGTCGCAAGCCGAGGCGGTGATGGCCACCGATGGCGTCGCGGTCAACCCCCTGATGCCCAACGTGATCAACTACCTGTGGCCGGCCAACAGTCTCGCCGGACGCGCCACTCCGGATAACTACGCGGGCGCAGGCATCAACTTATCGAACAGTTACAACGGTGTGATCAAGATCGATCAACAGTTCAGTGCGAAGAACAACCTGGCGGTCCGCTATTTTGGCGGCACTGGCAACCAGGTCGAGTATATTGGTTCCGCGATACCTTACTACTTCCAGTTGGCGCCCAGCCGGATGCATAACTTCTCGGTAGTCGACAATGAGGTGATTTCATCGCGCTTTGTGTCCCAGACGCTGTTAGGGGTGAATTACTTCAAACAAGTCTTCGACGACGACAACCACGGCTTCGACCCGCCCTCCATTGGACTCGAAACCGGCGTGACGGATCCGGCGAATTTTGGGAGCCCGAACATCAACATAGCGGGCTTCGATCAAACCGGCGTGACGCCGCCCCTGGGGCGCATCGATACCACCGGCCACATCGATCAGACCTTCACCTATACCGCGGGCTCTCATCAATTCCGCTTCGGCGGCGAATACCGCTATTCGCGTCTCGACGTGTATTATGACGCACTGGCGCCGGGTGCGTTCACCTTCGACGGTACCCAGGGGCCATTTGCCGCAACGTGCCCGGCGGACACCTGGGAGGTTGGCGGAACGTGTCCGCCCGGTGGGGCAGGTTCGCCGAACCCGAGCCTCGATGCGCTAGCGGATTTCCTTGCCGGCTATGTCGGTATCGGCCACGCGAGCATTACTTACGGCAATCAGCAGCGCATTTACAATCTTCAGGGAGGGTCCTTTTTTGCCCAGGACACCTGGAAGATCACTCCGAGGCTGACCGTGAACTATGGCCTGAATTGGGTCTATCAAAGCCCGATCTCAAATCCGAAGAACTTGATTTCAACGTTCATTCCAGCAGAAGGGGGCATTACCTATGTGGGGACCGATGGACTCAGCACGTTGTGGCCCCGCGATCTGCACGATTTCGCTCCGCGTGTCGGGTTTGCCTACCAGCCGAAAACCGGCGGCAAGCTGGTGATCCGCGGTGGCTGGGGAATTTACTATCAGACGCCCAATATCTCCTACTTCGGCGACAGCGGCACGAATCCTTCCAACGGCGCAGCCACCGGAATCAACGATAATATCGGCGGCACGGCGCCGGTTTTGACATTGTCGAATCCAGCACCGATCACTCTTCAATCGGGCGTACCTATATTTGCCATAAATTCGGCGACCGGCCCCTTCGGCGGCTTCTCGGTGAGCCAGCACTTCGTTGACGGTTACAGCCTGAATACACACGTCAACGTCCAATATGCGTTAGCCGGGAATGTCGTGGCTGAGGCCGGCTACTCGGGCGCTTTGAGCCACCACTTACCGGATATGCTCGATATCAATCAGATTCCGATCGGGTCGCCCGAGGCGGTCACATCGCGTCCCTATTACAGCCAATTTCCGGACCTGGGCGCCATCGATGAGATCCAATCGGTCGGCAACGCCAATTACAACGGCCTGATTGGCTCGTTGCAAGCCACCAACTTCCACGGTATCGCTACCAAACTCAGCTACACGCTGGGCCACTCCCTTGACGACCTGTCCTACGCCCGGCACATCATTCCACAGAACAGCTATTGTCTCGAGTGCGACTATGGGAACTCCGATTTCGATATTCGGAATTCGTTCTCCATGTTCCTGAGTTATGCGCTGCCCCAGCCGGCGAACCACAAGATGCTTTTGGGCGGCTGGCAGGTGAATACGCTGTTTTCTTTCTTTACGGGCACCCCGTTTACCGTGTATGCCGGCGACGATTCGAGCGGCACTGGCGAATTCGCTGACCGTGCCGAGGTAATCGGCAGCCCATTCGCAGGCGTTCCAGCACCAGATCGGGCCACCAGTACCTATTACTGGTTCAACCCGGCCGCGTTCGCGTCGCCGGCGCAAGGCACCTATTCCAACCAGGGGAGGAACGGGTTTTACGGGCCCTCGACTCGCCAGATCGATCTTTCCGTGTTCAAGAACTTCCACTTCAAGGAGCGCCTAACCGCTCAGTTTCGGGCTGAAATCTACAATATATTCAATTTCGTGAATTACGGAAACGGGTCTCCCTATCAGGCCGTAATGGGCAATAACCTCCAAGGCAGCAATCTGGGACAGATTTACGCGACTTACGATGTGGGATTTGGCGCGCCGGGCATAGGCCCGGGCGCCCCGCGAAATGTCCAGTTAGCTCTGAAGATCCTGTGGTAGGGGTGCGGCAGGGTGCGGCAGGGTGCGGCAGGGCGCGGCGTGCATGGTTTCCCCGCTCATCTCCGACGCGTCAAGGTGTTGGCGGCACTAAGTCGAACGAATCGCGCGCTCCTCGCCGAGCACTCGCGCCGTGGAGATCGAGCCCGCGCGAGCGCCACGGCGTGCGGTTCGACGAGTCCCACGCGCTGCGTCTCGCCAGCGACGGTGAAGAGCGCGGCCAGTGCTTATCGTGGCATGGTTGTGACGCACTAATCTGGTACAATGACGCCATTCGTAAACCCCAAGGAGGCGACACCTATGACCGAAAAGGAACAGACCGCCATCGCGACAGTCAGGCGTTACGTGTGGTGGTCCATTGGAGCAGGTTTGATCCCGTTTGTGGTATTGGATATAGCGGCAGTTACGGCAGTGCAACTGAAGATGCTCGCCGAGATCTCGAAGATCTACGGCGTCGAGTTTCGGAAAACCCGCGGGAAGGCGGTGGTGGGTTCCCTGGTCGGCTCCCTGATCCCGGGTGCTTTCTCATACGGTGTTGGCTATAGCGTCATGAAGTCGGTTCCGGTAGTGGGTTACGTGCTTGGTTCACCGCTGATGGTGATATTCTCCGGGGCGACGGCATGGGCACTCGGCAAGGTGTTCATCCAGCATTTCGAGTCCGGCGGCACCTTCCTTGACTTCAATCCGGACGAAGTCAAGGAATATTTCAAGGCGCAGTACGAAGAAGGGCGAAAGCTGGCGGCGACGACGGAGAGAAGAGAGAATCCGCAGATCCCGGTCTGAGCTCACGGGGCACCCTGACACCTGTGGGGATCCGTTGGCCCAAGCTCCGCCCCGTCGCTCATATCGCGTGTAGCTCAGGGACCGGCTTCGATCGGATAGGGCCACAAACGCGATACAAGGACGCGCTAAGGGAGTTAGTTTCGCGTTGCGGTGCCGGCAATTTGCCTCCTAACACCCGAACCGCACAAGTGGCTCGGATCGCCGGCTCCGAGTGGATCGTCGGCCACTCGGAGAATGCCCCGAGAGGACGTCCCAGGCCGTTCCTCCCGTTAAGCCCGGAACACATCAACTGGACGAGACAAGCCGAGCGCGCGCGCCGCGGAGAGTGAGAACCGCGAGCGCCGCAGCTCGCCGCTCGGCGAACTCAACGCGCGCAGAATCGAGCGCGCTAGTGCGCCGTCCTCGCCGGGCGCGCGCCCATCGCGGAGATCGAGTACGCGCGAGCACCGCGCTGGGCGGCGCGACGAATCCGACGTTTGCGGAATCGGACGCGGTTTTGCGCCGTCCGCGCGCTGCGGCGTGCGAGGAGGGTGGCGAGGAGCGAGGGTCGGCGGGCGTGTTTCCATGGCGTCAAGACCTAGTGCTGGAGCTCAAAAGGCGGGTTGCGGAACTGGCGCGGTAGCAAACCGCGGCGGGTTGATTCCCCGTGCAGCCCCAAGAAACCCTCTAAGACTGCTGTTTGCAGACCGGCTAGGGAGCAACGGGTTGCGCCTGTCGGGCAACGCCTGCCGGGCCTTGCGTCGTGATGCCGGAAGCGAATGCGTGGGTAACGCCGGTCGCGGTATCGTATGTCTCGAGCGAAGACGCTATGATGCAGGGAGCGAGCTCGGATCCTCTGGCTGTAGTGGCCATCGCTCCTCCGAGCGTGATCGCGACTCGAATAACGGTTCGCGAGCCCGAAGCACCGACGGCAGCATACGGCAGTGCGACTGAAAACATCTTCCCAGACTCTACCGCAAAGGCGCCAATCGGCCCGAGGGTTGTTTCACCACCGGCGCCGCCGTAAAACACAATGGCACCGACGCAGTACGGTTGCACGCCACCCAAGGGAGATGGCGGCGCGGTATTGACTATGTTGACCTGGGCGGTTTCCGTTGCGGCAAGACCAACCGGCGGCAACTGGGGAGAAGGCAACGGATATTCGACGGTCGTAGTGGTAACCTGCCCGAATGCGGAGACGGCCACGAGTAGAAGCCCAAGGCCAAGCGCTGCGGAGTACCTGTGACTTAGCATTGTCTTGATTCCTCCTGAAATGGAATGGGACGAGGCGGATGCCGCGTTCGTCTGTAGTTAAGACGTCTCGACCCGACCATTCGTGCACCGATGCACAGCCGGTTCACACTGGCCGCCGGGGCGACCGCGTGCATTTGCGGTCGCGAAATGTCAAGGATCTCGCCCCAAGGTTCTCGACCATCGTGCAGGCGCTGGCGGCGATGCCTGATGAGACGGTGATCGACGGTGAGATCGTCGCCTCGGACGAATCGGGCCGGCCGTCATTCAGCGCCCTGCAGCACCAGGGCCCGAGGACCGCATCGCTGTACTATTACGTCACCCCAGCGGTTCGCCTTGCCGCTGGACGCTCAGATCGGGATGTCGCGGATCGATCCGGGCCCCCAGGTCTTTATATACCAGTACGATTATATACCTTGACAAGGATATGCTATATGGCGTATATAACGAGTACGGAGTATGTGCTCGAAATCATTGCGGAGCAGGACCGCCGCGCGATACTGAGCCTCCAGGAACGAAATCTTTCGCAGAGGTATGGGAAGATGGCCAACACGATGGTAGTGGACGTAAGTCAAGATTGGACAACCGCTTGCAATGTCCAGCAGCGGTTCATGGACCGCGCTGCGCCCGCCGTGGACGGCATCGGCTACAGCGCTCGTTGCCGGCAACTCCGGGCCCTCGGCGGCGACTGCTACGACTTTCTGCCCCTTTCCCGCGGCCAGCTCGCCTTTGCTATTGGCGACGCCTCCGGCAAAAGTCTCCCCGCCGCGCTTATGATTACGAGCGTCCAGTCCTCTCTGCGCACCGCGGCTTTCTTCGCCGGCAGTGATCCCGCGACGGTGATTGGCACGGTGAATCGTCAGTTGCAGACAGCATCGCACTCCGACCGCTTCGCTACACTGTTTTACGGGGTGTTCGACTCCGTAACCAGCACCCTGAGCTACTCCAATGCGGGCCACAATCCTCCTCTCGTGATTCGGCGGGACGGCTCGGTCGTCAGGCTCGAAACCAGCGGCCTCCCCGTCGGACTCTTTGCCGATTCGACCTACGAGGAAGCCGTCGTCCAGCTGCAGCCTGGCGATACTGTCATCGCGTACACCGATGGGGTTACCGAGGCTGTCAGTCCTTCAGGCGAAGAATGGGGAGTGGAAGGCTTAAGGAAAGCGGCTGTCGAAAGCAAGGCACGGGAAGCCGAGGAAGTTGTAGACGCGATCTTCACGTCGCTGGACGAGTTCTCTAGAGGGCGCCAGGCCGACGATGCCACGGTTGCAATTTTGCGGGTGCATTGACCTTGGGCACAGATTGAGGACAAGAGAGTGGAATCTGTATTTGAAATCATCGCGGAGCCGAACCGCCGCGCGATATTGAGCCTCCTGGTTTCATCGCAACAGTCGGTGGGAGAGATCGAGCGTCAGCTTCGTATGCCGCAGCCGACTGTGTCAAAGCACCTGCGAGTGCTGCGCGAGGCCGGTTTCGTGGAATCCACGGTGGACGCACAGCGCCGTCTCTACCGGCTGAAACCTGAACCATTTCAGGAGGTCGATGCCTGGCTGGCTCCGTTCCGCCGGTTCTGGTCTGCCCACGTAGATGCTCTCGAACGCCACCTCGACCGCATGGAACAATCAACACCAACGAAAAGGAAGACACGGAGAAGATGACCGATGGCGAGCAGTACGCGCGGGGACCCGCCAGCGGGGCGCAGTTCCGCCGGTTCTGGTCCGCGCACGTGGATGCTCTCTTACGCCACCTCGACCGCATTTATCAGTCAACACCAACGAAAAGAACAGGGAGAAGACGACGCGGCCCAAACCGTGAATATAGCAAAGGAGAGACGAAATGAAAATCAAAGTGACCAACGTGTACGTCGACGATCAGGAGAAGGCCCTGCGCTTCTATACCGAAGTGCTGGGCTTCGTGAAGAAGGCCGACTTCAGCCAGGGGCCGTTTCGGTGGCTCACGGTCGCCTCACCAGAGGACCCGGACGGGACCGAACTGCAGCTAGCGCTCAATAACAACCCGCCAGCCAAAGCCTATCAGCAGGCCCTGTTCCAGCAAGGCCAGCCCGCGGCCATGTTTTTCACCGACGACGTGCAGGCTGATTACGAGCGTATGAAAGCGCGCGGTGCCGAGTTCACCATGCCACCAAAAGACGTGACCGCATCGAAGATCGCCATGCTGAATGACACCTGCGGCAATCTTATTCAGGTCACGCAGTTGATGCGCTGGTAGGGCAGACGGAGGCTAAGATGATGAGGACCGATGGCGAGTACGTACCGGGTCCGGCCAGCGGAGCGCAGGTGCGAAAGGACGGAGAGAAGTGGACGCTCATTCTCGTGAGAGAACTGCGCCACTCACCGGAAAAAGTCTGGCAGGCGCTTACCGAGCCGGCGGATCTGCGCGAATGGGCGCCCTTCGTAGCCGATGGGAGCCTGGGTACGGCCGGCAGCAAAGTGAATCTTACCTGGGTGGCTACGGCCGCGACGATCGAAACAGAAGTGACGCGAGCCGATGCTCCCAGTCTGCTTGAGTACGGCGATATCCGGTGGGAACTCGAAGGCTCTGGTGGCGGCACGCACCTGACGCTGTGGCACAAAATCGATCGCCGCTTCATCTCTTGGGGCGCCGCGGGCTGGCACATCAGCTTCGACGTCCTGGAGCGGCACCTCGCCGGTCAGCCGCTTGGACGCATCGCCGGCGCCGAGGCCATGAAACTCAGCGGCTGGCGGCGATTGACCGCCGAGTACGCCAAGCAGTTCGGCGTTGAAGCGCCAAACCGGCCGCCGAAGGCGACTCAAGAGGCGTGAATCGAGGGGATCGCAGGCATAAGTCAACGAAGCGGTCTGTCAATTTCAAACTAGGAAAGAAGACACCCGGACGGTAGTTGTTCGATCTGGGTGTTCGCAATTACGGAGCAACATGTCCCTCTCATCTTCCGAATCCGATCGGTTTGGCGCAATCCAGGTCCGAGGCGCCCGCGAGAACAACCTCCAGAATATTTCCGTCGACATTCCGCGACGGAAAATCACCGTCTTCACGGGCGTCTCGGGTTCGGGGAAATCGTCGCTGGTGTTCGACACGATCGCCGCGGAATCCCAGCGTCTGCTCAATGAGACGTTCCCTGCGTTCGTGCAGAATTTTCTGCCACGGTATGGTCAGCCCGACGTCGACATTCTCGCGAATCTCTCGACGGCGATCATCGTCGATCAGCAACGCATCGGCGGGAATCCGCGCTCGACATTGGGAACGCTGACCGACATCTACACGCTGCTGCGCGTCTTGTTTTCTCGTCTTGGAAAGCCCGCGGTTCCGCACGCCCTGGCGCTTTCGTTCAACGATCCCATGGGCATGTGTCCCGAGTGCGAAGGACTCGGGCGCGGTTCCCAAATCGATATTGATCGACTGGTGGATAAGAGTAAGTCCCTTGAAGAAGGCCCAGTCCGTTTTCCAACGTTCAACGTGGGTGGTTACAATCTGCACGCCTTCGTCAAGTCGGGATTCTTCGACGTCAAAAAGCCACTGAAAAAGTATACGAAAGAGGAGTGGCACGACTTTCTTCACCGCGACGACACGACTGTCAAAGTCAACAAGCAAGGGCAGAAATTCAGCTCGGGTTATGACGGCCTGATGCCGAAATTCAAGCGCCTTTACCTGAGCAAAGGCGCGGAGAAGATGCCGGCGCATCTGTGTGAGGCGTTCGAGAAGATTGTGACAGAGGGACCGTGCAGCGCGTGCGGCGGAACGCGTTTGTCGGAGGTCGCGCGCGCCTGCTGCGTCAACGGAAAGAACATCGCAGAATGCTCGGCGATGCAAGTGATCGAGCTCGCTCGGTTCATTCACTCGTTTCGCGCGCCGAATGTCGCTCCGCTGGTGGCTCGTCTGGCGGAAAGGCTCGATCGTCTCGTCGAGATCGGACTTGGTTATCTAAGCTTGAGCCGTGAGACTGCAACACTCTCCGGTGGAGAATCGCAACGGGTTAAGATGGTGCGCCATCTGTCGTCGAGCCTGACGGAGGCGCTCTACATTTTCGATGAGCCGACGATAGGATTGCACCCGCACGACATTCAGAGACTCAATAATACACTGACCAAGCTACGCGATGCCGGAAACACAGTTCTTGTCGTAGAACACGAGCCTGAAGTGATGGCGATTGCCGATCAAATCGTCGATATGGGGCCAGGCGCCGGCAGGACCGGCGGGACCGTTGTGTTCGAAGGTCCGTTCCGAGAGCTCAAGCGGAGCGACACGTTGACGGGAAAACACCTTTCCAAGTATCAGGCGTTGAAAGAGAAACCGCGAGCCGGAAAGGGACATCTTCTCGTCGCGAACGCGACACTCAACAATCTCCGCAACATCACCGTGAAGATTCCCAAGGGCGTTCTTACCGTCGTCACGGGCGTCGCGGGCAGCGGAAAGAGCTCGCTGATTCACGGCTGTCTTCCCAAACATTACACGGATGCCGTCTGCGTCGATCAATCGCTGGCGGCGGGATCGCGACGATCGAACCTGGCCACGTACTCAGGAATGGCGGACGCAATTCGGAAAGCGTTTGCGACGGCCAACAAGGTTCAGCCGGCACTCTTCAGCGCGAACTCCAAGGGAGCATGTCCCGCATGCGAAGGTTTGGGCGTTATCTACACCGATTTACAGCACCTCGATCCCGTCGCGGTTCGGTGTGAGACCTGTGAAGGCCGCTCGTTCACCGGTGAGGTTCTCGCGCTGAAGCTGCGCGGGAAGAACATCGACGAAGTGTTGAATCTCTCCGTCGTGGACGCGTTATCTTACTTTACGGAGAAGCCGATTCTCGCGACGCTGAAGGCACTGAAAGACGTGGGACTCGGTTACATCGCGCTCGGGCAAAGACTCAACACGCTGTCGGGCGGCGAACGTCAACGATTGAAACTGGCGGGTGAACTCCACGAGCCTTCGCAAATCGTGGTTCTCGACGAGCCGACGACCGGTCTACACATGGCCGACGTGGCGAACCTGCTCGCCCTCCTCGATGCGATGGTCGACAATGGAACCACTTTGATCGTGATTGAGCACAACCTGGACGTCATCGCGCGCGCCGATTGGATCATCGACATGGGGCCGGGTGCAGGCGCCGAAGGTGGCACAGTTGTGTTTGAGGGAGTACCCCGCGACCTGCTGAAGGCGAGCCAGTCGCTGACGGCGAAACACCTCGCTGCGCGATTGGCATGAACCTTAACACGCGCCACTTGGGCAAATCGGGCTAAGAGGTAGGCATTTTCTCGCTCGTGACCCCGCCGGTCAAGGGCGGCGAGGGGCGATGCATTGCCCAAATCGGTCTGCCGGTTGTTGCCATCCTATTGATAATAAGGGATCACGTCAGGCACCAGGCACCGTGGGTGGCAGCCACGGGTATTGGGTATTGGGTTGTCACGTCGGGCTCTATAACCACACCTTCGCCCCATGGGTCGCGACATTTTTCAGCTCCGTCGGTGCTGCGAGGCGGTGCAGGGCTCAGGAGAAGATTACGCGTGGCTCAAGATAAGCAGTTGAGAGGTCTTGGTTCGAAACGGGTCATGCGCCTTGGCCGCCGCAGGAACTCTGGCGATTCATCTGCGCCTCTAGCGAGGCGATCTCTTGGTTCAGGCGTCGATTCGGCCAGCGGAAAAACAGAAGGAAGCAAAGGTAGTTGTAGATAAGGGGAAGATAGCATAAGAGCCCGAAACTAAGTCCAGTGGCAGCCAGCTTGAGCACTCCCAGCCAAGGCGGCCCCGTAAGAAAGTAGACCAATGAGGTACCCACTGGAACATACAGGTAATAGAAGGGGCTGGGCTTCCAGGGAGCGAATTCGCTCGATGAGCGGCGACGGCTTTTCAATTCGGCAATCTGGGACTCGATACTGGAAACCCAGTCGTCGGAGACATCTTGAGTGGGCAACACCAAACTGAACATTGCGACCTCGTCCGCGTGGAACTCGTCCCGGCGCCTCCAATTTTCACCTTCTGCCGGGTGCGGTGCATAAACACTATCAGACTCCTAAGTCCGAATCAACTAACTTTTGGACGCGAATTTTGCAACGCTAACTTTTCTCGGTTTTTGTGTTTCAGTGCCATGACCGTCAGCATTAATTAAGAAGACATAGATCAGCGTTTTCTGATGCTGTTTGGGGGCTCGGTGACAATCGAGAACCGGAATCCGGCAGGAATCCAAAGAAATCACCGTCTCACCTTTGGCGGTCAGTAACACTGTGGATGTACTGTCGTTGGCGGTCTTCCTCCATGCTGCCTGTAAACAACAGGCGAAATACAGGTCGAATGCATGCTTTTGTTTCTCCCTTTTGGCGATGGCGACAAGTTCGCCCACTCGTTCTTGGTGGTGCCGGCGCCAGTCTCCTGATATACCGCCGCCTGACGATGGTGGACATCAGGTCTGCCTCACCAATACGATCGTCTGTGGGCGATTCAACACCAGGGCGACCACAATCGAGATGTTGTTCCGTTGAGTCATCAAGCCCCTCGCAATATATTCTGCAAGTCTCCGATGAGTTGCAGTTGGTCCCGCGTCACGGCGGTGACTGCCAATTCACTGGCAAAGTGATAGTCTCATTTCGGTAATACGGGTTCTGCTGGGGCTCCGGCGTCGAAGGGAACATCTGTTCCAGACTCTTCAGCCTTTCGTTCATTCGGATCCGATGTCCCCACCGCCAGAACCTCAAACATCCAGCTCTTCTAGCTCACGGTTTTCTTTCTCCTCTTTGATGGCAAGCCGCTCGCTGCCCATGAGTGCAAACATCTCCGCTTGCTTGTTCAGAAGTTCGATCCAGGCATTCGCTTCACCGAGCGTGATCCGTCCCGCGCCGGCGGCTGCCAGAACACACTGGAAGCTAGCCTCGAGGTCGAGCACGTTCTTCGCCACCGGTAGTTCGAGATCGATACATCGCTCTTTGGGGATCGGGTACACCCGGCTCAAGCACAAGCGTAGCGCGTGGACATCGCCGTTGTTAGCTAACTCGAACGCCTTTCTGATCAATTGCGGGGCTTCGCCCTCAAGCAGCTGCTCCGCCAACAACGTGGCTCGGTTTCGGCTGCCGACCGGCCTCCCAGACGGGTTGCCGCTCGTGTTCTTTTGGAACTGTCCTTTGTTCGTTTTCAAGTCTGTTGTCCTCCGCCTGGTTATTCGCCAGATTCGGGCAGAGTTTTTAGGGTGAGCGTACGGATTCCGGACCGGGCCATTGAGACTTGCCGAGTGTCGATCCCCAGCGGACCACCTGGGAGCACGAGTTCCGCTTGCGGGACTACCCACAGAGCCGGAAGGCAATGTTCAGAAACGAAAGGAGAAAGCACGCTGTCAGCGAGTCCTATCGAAAGGTAATACTTGTGAATTTTACTTGCCTTGCCATTGTGCTCCTCAGTGCGCCGCCGACTCTCCGCATGGCTCAGGTGGACACCTCACTCCGCCGCGTCAAGAGGCGCCGAGACCCGCTCCGAGCGAACCAAGAGGGGGTCCCTGGCTTTCTGAAAACCAGGAAGTTTACCGCCATTCGTCTAACGGCTTCCGTGGACGGTATCGAGAGACGCCACTTCAGCGGTTCGCGAGTTTCCCGTTCCGTTAAC